>OOCB01001423.1_pt1 | contig 32217 bp, 33 predicted proteins | sample 1671351 | NCBI WGS metagenome assembly OOCB01 (sample SAMN06348148, study PRJEB24527) | human gut metagenome | biome: human gut; feature: ankylosing spondylitis patient; material: feces | host: Homo sapiens | place: China | collected 2015-10 | reverse complement strand
GCTATCCCAATCTTGCCGAGCAGGATACACAGTACATCCCCAAGAGCATTGAGGACGGCGGCAGGACCCTGACGCTCTCCGACATTCAGTGGCAGACCGACAATACCGCAAACATGGATGGATACGCCGTGGGTGACCGCTTTACAGCCGTTGCCGTCTATATCGGCAGCGCCACCAGCAGCTACGTGAAAGGCTATACGGTTACAGCAGATTATACCGGCACGGTGAGCCGCATCGCATTAAATCGCGTTCGCTATGTTGCCATTTTCGAAGGCGTGCCTATCCAGTCCGCAGAGCCTGCAAAAACTGCCGGCGCAATGTCCTCGCTCCGCTGGTCCTATGTGCTCATCCCCATCGGAGTCGTAGCTGCGGCAGGAGCCGGTGTCGGCGGCGCGCTGCTGGTAAAACGCAGAAAAGAAAATGCAGATGAGGAGGAAACAGAAGAATGAAGAAGATCATCACCCTTTGCCTGAGCCTTTGCATGACAGCAGCTCTGGCGGCTCCGGCGTATGCACTGGAATACAGTATCGATGCGCCGAATGATTACGACTTCGGTAAGGACACCTCTATTGAGGTCATCCACACGGCAGATGGCGGCGCCATGCGCAACGAGGATGTGAGTAAGAACGCAGCGCTCATTCCGCCCGTCTTTGGCTCGGAGAGCATGAATGCGCTCCATACCGGCGAATACCTGACGCCAAATCTTGCGCCGCGCACCCTTCCCACGGCTGGCGCCGTGATCAGCGGCAGCGGCGATGTGGTTACCCCAGGGAGTACGGTGAGCAGCGGCAACGGCTATCAGCCCTCTGTGCTGTTCACAGATGTGACGAGTGACCTCTACTACAAAAACGGTTCCCTCGGCAAGATCGAGATCCCCACGCTGGGCCTGAGCGTGAGGATCTATCAGGGCACGGACAGCAAGACGCTCGTCAAGGGTGTCGGACATTTTGAGGACACCTCCATTTGGGAGGGCAATGTCTGCCTCGCCGCCCATAACCGCGGCGCCAACAGCTGCTTCGGGCGGATCCACACGCTTGATATCGGCGATAAGATCACCCTGACGACCAAGCTGGGGACCCGCACCTACAAGGTGACGGATGTCAGCAAGGTCAGCGAGACAGACCGCAGCGGTCTTGCGGACTCTGCTGAGAATATGCTCACGCTTTACACCTGCGTCCGCAATCAGCGCGACCAGCGCTGGTGCGTCACCGCGGTAGAGACTTGATTTTTTCTCCGTTTTGCCGGATCGGTTCTGTTCGACTTCTGCCCGTCGCCTGTGATATGTTCGTGCTGCAAAGATTTCCACATATCAATTAAAACTGGAGGTATGGATATGAACAGATTGAAGAATACCGGGCTCGTCCTCTGTGGTCTCGTGCTGGGACTTTCGCTGAGTGCTCCCGCGGCGCAGGCGGTGGAATCGATGAAAGCGACGCTTTCCACCAACCGCATCCTTGTAGACGGTCAGGAAGTCCGCCTGACGGCGTACAACATCAACGACAATAACTATGTTATGCTGCGCGACGTCGGCAAGACGGTAGGATTCGAGGTTTACTGGGACGGCGATGCCAAATGTGTGCAGGTAGAGAGCGGCAAGCCCTACACCGGTGAAGCGCCAGCGAAAGCAGAGGATACAAAGTCTACGGAACAGCCTGTGCAGACTGACGTTGCCGCCGCAAAGCAGGATATCGTTGACCGCACCAATGCGCTGCGGCGCGAAAATGGCGTTGCTGTGCTGCGCGTCAACGACAGGCTCATGCAGGCGGCGCAGGTCCGCGCCGACGAGATGGCCGCCAGCGGCATCTACTCTCACACCCGTCCGGATGGGCGCAAGAGCAACACCGTCACCGACAGCAGATACACTGGAGAAAATATTCACAGTATATCGGATTTGTACCTCGAGCAACAGCACAAAACGCTCTCCGAGACGGTGGTCAATCTGTGGTCCAATTCCAAGGCTCACACGGACAACATGACAAACTCCCGCTACGGCGAGATCGGCGTCGGACTGGCGCGAGGCGTTAACCAAAACGGCCTTGACTGCTGGTACTGCGTGCAGGTCTTCCTGCTGGACGGCTGTGAAGTCACTTGGGTGGATACTCCCACAAGCAAGTAAATCATCAACTCTCACGCAAGAGCAGATCGGCAAGGTCTGCTCTTTTTATTACGCATTTTTAGAAAGGAGAACCCTATGAAACCTATGAAAAAACGCCTGCTGTCTCTGCTTTTGACACTGGTGACGATCTTGAGCCTGCTGCCGACTGCGGCTTTTGCCGCGTCGAACACGGGTTCCGGCCTCAAAATTACCACCAACCAGGCATATTGGAGCACGCGCCTGCTCGCCAACGGTACGCCGTACAGCTACCGTCCTCCGCTGGTGGACGGCAAGCTCGTGTACTGCATGGATAGTGGTCTCGGATACCATTACGCAACCCCATCGTACTTAAATTCGTTTACCTGGACATCTGGCACCGGCGCGGATGCAGATGCCGTATTGCAGTCGGCTGTCACGAACAGCGGCCTCAGCGAAATGGACGCCGCGACCGTTGAGAATGTCAAGTGGATGATGACCTATCTCAACGACTGTAAAGAGTCCAACGTCGGCCAGCTTTTTATGGCTGTACAGACCTACGTTTGGGAGAATCAGTCCTATAAGGGCGAGCCCGGCGGAGACGGCGATGCGGGCGGCTATGCCAACGCCGACACCTACGAGCTGTATCTGAGCCTTATCGACTCCCTCCTCGCAAAGAAAGCAGCTGAGGATGCCGAGTTCCAGCGTCAGATCGAGGAGTACGCTGCGCAGGGCATTGCCGCAACCATCGTGGAGGATGAGAGTGCAAGATGGGCGGTGTATGCGATCTCCAGCAACCGCAAAAATCAGTCATTCTTCAACTACTATGGACCGCGCAAGCTCGTGACGGGCGAGCCTGCGCCCGACCAGCCCGAGCAGCCTACGGGCGGCACGGGCAAGATCGTGCTGAGAAAAACCGCCGGTGGGACCACAACCGGTCTCGCCGGTGCCCGTTTCAGCATCTACTTTAACGGTCAGATCGTCGGCAGCGACATCACCAATGCGCAGGGCGAGATCTATGTTGAGGATGCCGCCACCGGCCTTTGGAGCTTTGTCGAGACCTCCGCACCGGACGGCTTCTGTGTTGATCCCACACCGAAGAGCGTGTACGTAGATGTAACTGAGGGTGACCGCGAATACACCGTTGCGGCGATCAACTACGAAAAGCCCGATATGAAGATCACCAAGACCGATGCGCAGACCGGTGCGCCGATCCCCGGCACGGTGCTGTCCATCAAATCCGTGACCGGCAGCTATTCCACATCCGTCACCACAGGTACGGATGGCTCCGCAACGCTTCCGGCACTTCCCGCAGGCGTCTATGTCGTGCGTGAGGAATCCGTTCCCGAGCCGTACATTGTGAGCAATACGGAGCAGACCGTAGCGCTCCGACCCGGTAAAACCAGCGAGGTGCGCTTTCAGGATTACCAGAAGCCCGGTCTGGAAATTTTGAAGAAAAACATTGCCACCGGGGAGCCTATCGAGGGCGTGACCTACCGTATCGAGCAGATCGACGGCAGCTACTCCACCAGCGCCACCACAGACAGCGCAGGGCACATCTTCCTCGATTCCATCCCCGTGGGCAGCTATCGCATCACGGAGAAAAATGTGCCTTCCCATGTCATTCTCTCTGAGATCCCCCAGGAGATCCATCTGGAAGCAGGCTGCACCCGCACGGTGACTTTTTTCAACGCGGTCAAACCCTCCCTGACGATCCTGAAGCGCAACAGCATCACCGGAGATTATCTTGCCAACGCCAAGTTCCATATCTATTACGGCTCAGACAATACCACCACCGGCGAGATCAACGACCTCGGTGTATTCACAACGGCCTCCGATGGTAAAATTACCCTCACCGATGTAAACCGTGGCTGGTACAAGCTGGTGGAGGAGTCCGCTCCCAAGGGCTTCGGCATTCAGGGCAGCGGCGTGACAGAATTCTATCTGGAAGCAAACACCTCCAAGACCGTGACCGTGGACAATGTTCCTCACAGTGCCCTTGTTGTGTACAAATATGACGCCAAAACCGGAAAGGGACTGGAGGGCTGCCGATTTGAACTGAGATATTTAGGCGGCGGCACTTCCGGCACTGGCGGCACAGTCATCGGGACCTATCTGACCGGCCCCAACGGAGCGTTCACCGTAACAAACCTCAAACGCGGCACTTACATCTGCCAGGAGATTGAGAGCGATGGAAATCACGTCATCGACCGTGAACCCCAGACGGTGTGGATCTCCGGCGAGGATCAGGATGTGGTGACGCTCCGCTTCGGCAATGCGCCGCTGGGAAGTTTGCTCATTACAAAGCTGAGCGATGACAGCAAGCACGAACCGCTCTCCGGCGTAGAGTTCCTTTTGACCGACAGCAGCGGCCATTATCTCGGCAACGACAACGGCCGCTTCACCACCAATGCCGCAGGTGAAATTCTGGTGGATGGTCTGGAACCCGGCATGACGGTCATTGCCCGTGAAGTCAGAGCAAAAACGGGCTACCTGCTGGATGACAGCCCCCAGCACGCGCTCATCAAGAGCGGCGAAACGGCGCATTTGCAGTTTCTGAACCAGCCTGCCGGTAATCTCATCATCCGCAAGGTCAGCTCCGGCCCCAACGGGGAGCCGCTGGAGGGCGTAGAGTTTAAGATCACCTACGCGGATGGCAGCTTCGTTCCCGACGCCAACGGCGAACTGTCCAGCAACGGCATTTATTACACCAATAAATCCGGTGAGATCCGCATCTCCGGCGTCGTCGGCACCGTGGTAGCAACGGAAACCAAGACGATTCCGGGCTTCACCATTGATGAAGCGACCCGCACACAGACGGTGGTAGTCAATCCCAACGACACGCAGACGCTGACCTTTTACAACAAACCCACTACAACATTGATTCTCCAGAAATACATTTCCGGCACGAAAAATGAACCGCTTGCCGGGGTACAGTTCCTTGTGACCGACTCCTCCGGTGCGGTAGTTGGCCCCAACAACGGCTACTATACCACCGACGCTGCAGGCCAGATCGTCATTGAGGGTCTGACCGACGGCATGACTGTTACCGCAAAAGAGGTCAAATCTGTGGATGGATTCGTGTTGGACGGGACACCGCAGAGCATTAAGATCGACCAGAGCCAGTCTCCCCAGCGCATGACCTTCTGGAATGAGCGACAGGGCGCGCTCATCATCAACAAGCTGTCCTCTCTGGACCGCAAGACGCCGCTGGAGGGCGTTACCTTCAAAATCACTACGGCTACCGGCGAGTTCGTCCCCGACGAAAACGGAAAAATCAGCTCCAACGGTCTGTACTACACCGATGAAAACGGGCAGATCATTCTCAAGGGCGTCACCGGCACACTGGTGGTAACAGAGGAAAAATCCATCTCCGGTTACACCATCGATGAGAAGACCCGCACGCAGACCGTGGTGGTCAACCCCAATGACACGCAGTCCCTCTATTTTTATAATGCTCCCATCGGTGGGCTGGAGCTGGTGAAAGTGAATGCGGCGGACAAAACCCAGCGTATCCCCAACACCACCTTCGAGATCCGCCGCGTCAGCGATGGCGGGCTGGTGACCACCGTCACCACCGGGACGGATGGGCGCGTGTATGTGCCGCTGGCAAGCGGCAGCTACTACGCCGTGGAAACCAAGGCGGGCAAGGGCTTCCAGCTTGACAGCACACCCATTTATTTTACCGTGGAGGATGGCAAGACCACGACCAAAACTGTGACCAACAAGGCCATCTCCGGCATCCTGATCCACAAGGTCAACGCCATCACCGGCGAGGGTATCTACGGCGTGTCCTTCATCCTCTATGACAGTGGTAACAACCCCATCGCGCAGGAGACAAGCGATGATCGCGGTTATGTCCGGTTTGAAAACCTGACTGCTGGCCGCTACTATCTGCGTGAACTGGAAAACGAGGGCTATGTGCGCGACACACAGAAAAAGACGGTCTATGTCAAGTCTGGCGAAACCACCGAGGTCGAATGGGAAAATACACCCATCACCGGACAGATTCAGATTACAAAGCGCTCCGCGGACTACAATTCCACCAACGGCCTGAGCGCCGGTACGCTGCTGGAGGGTGCGGTATTTGAAATCACCGATAAGGCAGGAAATGTTGTTGATACCATTCGCACCAATAACCGGGGATTGGCCGTCTCTAAGCGGCTGCCCTTGTCGCGGTATTTTGTGCGAGAGGTCAAGGCACCGGAGCATTACGGTATCAGCGAAAAGGAACTGACAGTCTACCTTGAACATGAGGGTCAGATCGTCCGCATTGAGACAGAGAACAAGAGCCTTGCTACTGGCATTTCCATTACCAAGACCGGTCCCAAGGAGATTATGGCCAATCAACCGGTGCGCTATGCCTTTTCCAACATCGCTAACACATCTAATGTCAGCCTGAGCAATTTTTACTGGAGAGATACCATCCCGGCACAGGTGCGTTTGGAAAAGGTTGTAACAGGCACTTATAACTTCCCCGGCACTTACAAAATCGTCTACCGCGTCAATGGCGGTGACTATCGTACACTGGCCGATAATCTCACCACCAGCAAGAATTACACGCTGGCGGCATCCTCCGTGGCATTGGGCTTAGCGTCCAACGAGCGTGTGACGGAGATCATGTTTGTTTTTGGGCAGGCCCCTGCGGGCTTTGCGCAGGTGGAAAAACCCTATCTCTATTGTAGGGCCGTGACTGGACTGCCCGCAGGTTCATTCGTCAACGTAGCAGATGTGGGCGGCACTTATAACGGAACATGGGTGCAGGCAGTAAGCCGCTGGGTGACATCCGTATATGGAAAACCCACTGTTCCTAAGCTGCCTCGCACGGGATATTGATGCTGTCGAAATGTGTCTCAAATTGAGCCGCATTTTTGAGGCCGCTCCTGAAAAGGGGCGGCCTCTTTTTGCGTAAAGGGGGATTACATGAGACGAAATCAAAATCAGAACCCGCTGCTGTGGCTGTTGCCTGTGCCGATGCTGCTTTGGCTGGCAGCGCTGCTTGCAACAGAGTATAAGGCCGGAATGACCGTGTTTACGCTGATGGGGCGGCTTTCATGGCTGATGGAGCATCCCTTTTCTGTGCGGTGGACGCCGCATACGCCGAAATTTATGCTGTGGGTGCTGGCGGCCTATGGCTTTGCCGTGGCGCTTTATCTCTCCACCCGCGAGAACCGCAGACCGGGCGAGGAGCACGGCTCCGCAAAATGGGGCAGCACCAAGCAGCTGAACGCCAAGTACCGGGACAAAGACCCGCGCAATAACACCATCCTGACGCAGAATGTTTGCATGAGCCTGAACGGCAAAATGCACCGGCGCAATCTGCTGCAAATCGTGATCGGCGGCTCCGGTGCGGGCAAGACGAGGTTTTTTGTTAAGCCGAATCTGATGGAGGCAAATTGCAGCTTCCTTGTGACTGACCCCAAGGGGGAAACACTCCGTGCGGTGGCACCACTGCTGCTCCAGAAGGGTTATGTCATCAAGGTATTCGACCTGATCGACCCGGCCCGGTCGGACAGCTTCAATGCCTTTGCCTACATCAAGGATGATAAGGATGTGATGAAGCTGGTGAACAACTTTATCAAAAATACTACGCCCAAGGGCGCACAACAGAACGATCCGTTTTGGGAGCGCTCGGAAATCGCACTGGACACAGCTCTCATCCTGTACCTGATCCATGAAGCGCCCCCAGAGGAGCAGAACTTTGAAATGCTCATTTATATGATCGAAAACGGCGGGGCCAAAGAGGATGACGATGACTACCAATCTCCCTTAGACCTTCTGTTTGAGGCCTTGGAGGAAGAATATCCAAATCACATCGCCGTGCGGGAATATAAGATTTACAAACAGGCGGCGGGCAAAACGGCCAAAAGCATCCTGATTTCCGCAGCGGTGCGGCTGTCTGCCTTTATCCTGCCGGAGATCCAGAATATCACCGCCAAGGACGACATGGAGCTTGAAAAAATGGGAGAGCGCAAGCAGGCTGTATTTGCCATCATCCCGGATAATGACGGCACCTTTAATTACATTGTGGGTATGCTCTACACCTGCGCCTTTCAGAGCCTTTACTATCAGGCCGACAAGGTACACCAAGGGGCGCTGCCTGTTCCCGTGCGAATGATGATGGACGAGTTTTGTAATGTCTCTCTCCCAGATGATTTCGGCAAGCTGCAAGCTACCATGCGCAGCCGCAACATCATGTCCACCATTGTTTTGCAGAACATTTCCGCTCTCAAAGCGCTGTTCAAGGACGATTGGGAGGGCTTGATCGGTAACGCGGACACTCTATTGTACTTGGGCGGCAACGAGGTCAGCACCTTCAAATATATCTCTGAGCTACTGGGAAAGGAAACGCTGGATACCCGGACGCGCAGTGTATCCAAGGGGCGCAGCGGCTCCAGCAGCGTGAACTACCAGCAGACCGGGCGGGAGTTGATGACCCCGGACGAGGTGCGGGCGCTGGATAATGACCACTGCATTTTGTTTATCCGCGGTGAGTTGCCGGTGATGGACAGAAAGTATGACATCCTAAAGCATCCCGGCCTGAAGCTGACGGAGGATGGCGGTGCCGCACCGTATATCCACCGCCCCGGCCTGACCTATGCGCTGGAGGACTTCCCGTTGTCTGCGGACAGTTGGGAGTCCATTGAAATTATTGAATGAATAGGAGAATGACACCATGAAGAAGAATCGTATTCCGTCTGAAGCCGACCGCAGGACTATCCTGGCCGGGCGCTGCTATGGAGCGCTCGTTTTGACCGTGCTGGCCTGCGCTGCTCTGACCTGTTCTGCATTGGCTGCTGACGATCCCCTCACCATCGTCAGCAACCTGTCCGACTTTGTGTTTTCCATCATCAAGGCATTGGGCGTTATCATCCTCGGCTGGGGCATCGTGCAGGTGGGTATGTCCATCCAGTCCCACGATGCCAGCCAGCGAACGCAGGGCTTTCTGTGCCTGTTCGGCGGCCTGATGATCGCCTTTGCCAAGGAAATCTTGACCGCCATTGGCGCGGTCTAACGGAAAAGGGGCAGGCCGTAGAGCCTGCCCCTCTTACTTCTCTGGAGAAATGGGGTAAAATCATTTGAATAACTGGATCGTCGGCAATCTGCAAGCGTCCTTTGATACATGGAACGAAAAACTGACAGAGATATGGAGCCTTGTCACTACCACGCCGCAAGCCTTTCGCGGCGGTGAGATTTGGAACACCATCGTCACCATCAATGACGGTCTGAAAGCCTTTGGTTATGGCTTGCTGGTGCTGTTTTTCGCTATGAGCGTGTTCCGCTCTGCCGCCAGCTTCCGCGACCTCCAGCGCCCGGAGTTTGCCCTGCGGCATTTCATCCGCTTCATAATCGCAAAGGTGGCCGTGGGAAGTGCCATGGAAATTATGACTGCTGTGTTCTCCGTGTGCGGCGGAGTAGTGCAGTCCATCATGGGATGTATTGGCGGCATGAGCGCCGCCAGCGTGACACTGCCACAGGAAATTGCGGATGCCATCGAAGAAGTGGGCTTCTTTCAGTCTGTCCCCCTCTGGATGGTCACATTCTTGGGGAGCCTGTTCATCACAGTATTGTCATTTATTTTGATTATGACCGTCTACGGGCGTTTTTTTCGGCTGTATATGTTTACGGCTCTGGCCCCGCTGCCGCTGGCCTCTTTTGCGGGGGAGGATACCTCTTTTATGGGGAAAGCCTTCCTGAAAAGCTATCTCGGTGTCTCCATGGAGGGTGCTATCGTGGTGCTGGCCTGCCTAATCTTCTCCGCCTTTGCCGCCAGCGGCGCGCCGATTGCGGATACCTCACTACCCGTTGTTACGATGAGCTGGCAGTATGTGGCGCAGACGATTTTCAATATGCTGATATTGGTGGCCCTCATCAAGGGGGCGGAACGGATTGCAAAGGAGATGTTCGGGCTATAAGAAAACGGCGGGCCGAAGCCCGCCGTTTTTCAGTCCTTATATTCAGGGATGGGTACGCCGTTGCACAGCTGAAATCCGGTAATGGTGCGTCCCTCTGCATTGGCACGGTGCAGATCGTTTTTGATCTGCCGCTCGGCCAGCCGCAGCATTTGCCGTTCCTGTACCCACTCCACCACCGGGCGGAGCCAGCAGGCCAGCTCCAGCAACGCGAAAAGTGCCAGGACACCGTAGAACACAAATGGATGTGCCGCCGCCCATTGGGGGTAAAGGCGGCCTACGCCCAGCCAGACCAGAATAGGCAGAAGTTGCAGGCGCAGGAGCAGAGCGAACACCAACCGGATTGCAAAGATAAACAGAACAAATGCGGCGAAAGCAAGAAGTACCTGTTGCAGAATCGTCATAGTAAAAACCTCCTTTATTTGGTACTTCTATTATCTCATACCTCAAAAATCGTGTCAAAAAATCGAAAAATAAATAGTTTCAAAGAGAAATGCGGCTCAATTTGAGACACATTTCGACAGGAGGCAGATATATGGAAATTAAGATACCCAAAGAAGTCCGGCAACACAGCGAGACGATTTTCTTCGGCTTGTCTACTCGCCAATTTATTTGTGCGGTGCTGGCCGTAAGCGTTGCTATCGGCACCTATTTTCTGACGAAGGGAGCTATTGGCAAAGAAACCGCCAGCTGGGCTTGCATCGTGGCCGCCGCGCCGCTGGCTGTAGCCGGCTTCTTTCGCTATAACGGTCTGACCTTTGAGCAGTTTGTGTGGGCGTTTATCAAGTCGCAGATTTTGTGCGCGGGGCCGAGGGTGTTCCGCTCTGAAAATCTGTACTGCAAAATTCTGAACGAGAAGGAGAAAAACATCTATGATTAAAACGCTGATTGCCGCAGACAGAAGTGAGCGCGAGCGGTTCCGAATCCCTCGCAGCGTCCAGCAATCCATCCCCATCCAAAAGATCTATCGGGACGGCATCTGGCAAACCGGCGGCAAGTTCAGCCGCACATGGCGCTTCGCAGACATCAACTATGCACTGGCCTCCCATGAGGATCAGAGAGATATGTTTACGGCCTATTGCGGCGCACTGAATAGCCTGCCAACGGATGCCACTACCAAAATCACCATCAACAACCGGCGTCTCAACGGCGCGGACTTCCAGCGCAGTGTCCTGATGCGGGAGCGAGGGGACAGTCTGGACAGTTACCGCAGGGAGTACAACCGCGTCCTGACCGGCAAGGCCGCAGAAAGTAATGACCTCATTCAAGACAAGTACATTACGGTTTCGGTGGCCCGGAGAAGCATAGAGGAGGCCCGCACCTTCTTCCATCGGGTAGACGCTGACTTTGGGAAGAATTTTGGACGCTTGGAGAGTGGTGCGAGGGCTCTGGACAATCAAGAGCGGCTGCGTATCTTCCATGACTTCTTCCGCCCAGGCGAGGAAGAACACTTCCGCTTTGACCTGAGCGATGCCATGAAGAAAGGCCATGACTTCCGGGACTATATTTGCCCGGATGGTCTATGCTTCAAGGCGGATCACTTTGAGATGGGCGGCAAGGTGGGGCGCGTCCTGTTTCTGCGGGACTACGCCAGCTACATCAAGGATGAAATGATCTCCAAGCTGTCTGATTTCCCGCGGAATCTGATGCTGTCCATCGACATCCTCCCCATTCCCACCGATGAGGCCATCCGGGAGGTACAGAGCCGTATCCTCGGCATCGAAGCCGATATTGCCCGCTGGCAGCAGCGCCAGAACAGCCGCAATAATTTCACGGCAAGTATCCCGTATGAGCTGGAGCAGCTGAGGGCGGAGACGAAGGAGTTTCTGGATGACCTGAGTACCCGCGACCAGCGGATGATTTTTGCCAATGTCACCATCGTACACATGGCGGACACGCTGGAGCAGCTGAACACCGACACGGAGACGCTGCAAGCGATTGGGCTGGAGCAGGCGTGTCAGTTCTCCGTTCTGCGATACCAGCAGGAGGACGGGTTGAATACGGCTCTGCCCTATGGTCTGCGCCGCATCAAGACCACCCGCACACTGACAACTGAATCTACCGCCGTTTTAATGCCGTTCCGCGTTCAGGAGATCCAGGATGCGGGCGGTATTTATTATGGCGTCAATGCCGTAAGCAAAAATCTTTTGATCTGCAACCGAAAGAAGCTGCTGAACCCACACGGCTTTGTGCTGGGCGTATCGGGCAGTGGCAAGTCCTTTAGCATGAAGGAGGCTATCACCTTTATTGCCCTCTCTACTAATGACGATATTATTATGATCGACGCCGAGCGCGAGTATGGCGAGCTGACGCGGGCACTGCAAGGGGCGGTGCTGGAAATCTCTCCATCCAGCCCGCACCACATCAATCCGCTGGATATTAACCGGGGCTATGGAGCCGGGGAGAACCCGGTGGCTATGAAGTCCGAATTGATGATGAGCATTTGCGAGCAGCAGATGGGTGTCGGTCAGCTGGGGGCGTTCCATAAGTCTATCATTGACCGTTGTACCGCCAATATCTATCACGATTTCATCAAGAGCGGCGGCGAAGGCAGGATTCCGACTCTCCCGGATTGGCGCAACGAGGTCAAGCGGCAGCCGGAGCGTGAAGCACAGGAATTGGCCCTTGCATCGGAGCTGTTCGTGGAGGGCAGCTTGAATATGTTTGCCCATGAAACCAATTTTGATATTGATAACCGTATCGTCTGCTTTGACCTCTACGAGATGGGTGAACAGCTCAAGCCCACGGCGCTGAATGTGGTGCTGGAGACGATCCAGAACCGCGTGGCGGCAAATCGGCTGGCCGGAAGGTACACATGGGTATTCGTGGACGAGGTGTATTTGTTCTTCAAGTATTACTACTCCGCACAATTTCTCTACAAGTGCTGGAAACGCTTTCGCAAGTACGCCGCTGCCATGACCGCCGCCACGCAGAATATTGAGGAATGTCTGCGCTCGGAAACGGCCCGCTTGATGCTGGCCAACAGTGAGTTTTTGATCCTGCTCAATCAGGCGGCAACTGACCGGGCGGAGCTGGCGAAGCTGCTGCATATCTCGGAAACGCAGATGAGCCATGTGACAAATGTGGAGGCCGGTCACGGCCTTATGCGGATCGGCAGCTCCATCATCCCCTTCGTCAATGAGTTTCCCCGTGACGGCGCCCTTTATCGCCTGATGACCACAACGCCGGGGGACAAATGAGCATTGTCGAAATTCGTCTCAAATTGAGACACATTAAGGGGGTGTACCGGATTGCCGGAATTTAAGGAGAAGCCTAAAATGGGCCAGCCCAAGAGCAAGCGTACCGCTATGCTTGATCCCTGCCACCGGGCTATGGTGCTGAAGGAGAAGTACCGCCAGCAGTTGGCTGAGCATCAGGAACCAGAATCAGACAGTGCGGAAACACAGGCTGTCGATGAAGTAGAGGGCGCTACCGGCTGGACGGTGGACACGGTGCGGGATCGTGCAGCGCAGGTGCCGAGGGCAAGGGAAAAACCGCCGATAAAGGAAAAATCGGCTGCGAGTATTCCGCGTGAGCGTAAAGCAAATGAGCAAACCGCCGCTTCGCGGGAACCCCCTGCAAGATACACAGTGCCTAAAAATAAAAACTTCTTGGAGTCTCCTTCCGCTGAAGAAGCAAGGCCACTGGATGAAAAGCAGCAGTTTGAAGCACGTCGCCAGTTCGTAGTGGACAAGCAGAAGAGCAAGCTGCTTTCGGAGCAACGGATCGTTCATTCTGTGGAGGAGCCGCCTGCTTTCTATGACGCAGAATGGGAGCCGGTTTCACCATCAAAGACGGATATGCCGAAGCACAGCGCTTTCAAAAAGCAGAAGCGTTTTGCCGTGAACGATCATAGTAGGAGTAAGCCAGAAAAGCCGCTGCCTGCTCCAAAGGTTAAGCGTACATCCTTCAAAACTGCGGCAAAGCCTATATCAGCAGCGCAGAAAACCGCTTCGCAGCAACAGATCCACCAGACTGCGGCACAGGCAAAAAAGGCCGCCAAGACAGCGGTAGAGCTGTTCAAGCGGGCAGCTGGGATGCTCCGCCGTGCCGCCGCTGCCTTGATCTCCGCACTGGCCGGTTTCGTTGGCGGCACGGTGGTTTTGGTGGCGCTGGTGGTCATTATCATCATCGCGGCTGTGGCAAGTTCCCCCTTTGGGCTGTATTTTGCGGCAGAGCGTAACGCACCGGATACTGTGTCGGTAGCTGAGGCCGTGGCGCAGGTGAATATCGCCTACAACGCCAAGCTGGAAGAGTTGCAGGCCGGAGACTATGACAGCATCGACATTCAAGGGCAGACCCCGGACTGGCCGGAAGTGCTGGCTGTCTTTGCAGCTAAAACCGCAGGCACGGATGATGGCGTGGATGTGGCCACGCTGGATGCTGACCGGGTAGCCCGCCTGACCGCCGTATTCTGGGATATGACGAAGATCACCTCTTGGGTGGAGACGATAAACCATCCCGGAAGTGGAGACGATGATGGTTGGACGGAGTACATTTTGCATATTACCATCACGCCGAAAACAGCGGATGAAATGCGGACAATCTATGTATTTACGAAGTACCAGAATGAAGCCTTGGACGAGCTGTTAGCAGACCGGACCACGCTGGCTTCGCTGGCCTCCAGCCTGACCATCACCAATGCGGATGCAGAGGAAGTTCTTCAGAACCTCCCGGCAGACCTTTCCCCGGAGCGCCGGGCGGTCATCCAAAATGCTCTGATGCTTTACGGAAAAGTTTCGTATTTTTGGGGCGGGAAATCACTGGTGCTTGGCTGGGACAGCCGCTGGGGGCAGCTTCGTCAGGTCACAGCCGCAGGCAGCTCCACCACCGGCACCTATCGGCCTTACGGACTTGACTGCTCAGGTTTCGTCGATTGGGCCTTTTACAACGCCACGGGCGGCAGCTACATCATCGGACATGGCGGCGGCGCCACCATGCAGCACTCGTATTGCACTGATATTTCATGGTCGGATGCACAGCCCGGTGACTTGGTGTTTTACCCGGACAATTCCCATGTCGGCATTATCTGCGGCAGAAACGAGAATGGAAATCTGTTGGTGATCCACTGCGCCAGCGGCGCAAATAATGTGGTTATTACCGGCACAAAAGGCTTTGCTTCCGTTGCGTGGCCAGATTACTTTTCAGATAATTGACTTTTTTCGACGGAGAAATACATTGCAAATCGAGGGGGTATCCTATATACTATGAATATAAAAAGAGCATTTTTGGCCGACAGGAGGAGATACCATGCTGAAGCTGGAAATCAAATTTAACGATGCTCAGATGCGAGCGGAGCATAAGTATGCTCCGGAGTCTATCTATGCCGCGTTGGACAAATCCTTCACCAAGTATGGTTTTCGCAGAGAAACGCTCTCTGATGGGACGATCTGCTATTACGGAAATGGGATGCCTCGTGACTATGGTACTTTTGGCCGACTCATCACCACTCTGAAGGACAAGGAATGGTTTATGGCCTACCTTGTCAAGTGGCTTTGGTACAATAGTGATGACGGTGAAAATGAAACGGACTTCACTGTGGAGGATGTTCTCTATCACTATGCCCACCGTGAAAGCGCTGCATAATGGCGGGAAAAGAAGCCAAGCGTTTTAAGGCTCTCTACTTTGATTTGCGAATCAAGGACTTGGAGGAATACTACTCCAAAACCCGGCCAAAGGGCGCTTATGAATTGATAAAAAAATTCCTGACGAACCGGAACTTTTCCCATGAACAGTATTCCGGCTACCATTCCCGCTACAAAACAACGGATTTGGAAATATTCGATTTGATCCACGATATGAGCGACACTTTCCCATGGCTCCAGCACTGCGTCAATCATTTTGAAGTGACCAATGTGGGAACCAACCATGACCTGATGGGCTTGTTCGTTGAAGAAGTCGAAGATCCCGTCAGTCTGTGATTGCTGTCGAAATGTGTCTCGAATTGAGACATATTATTTCAGGCTCACGCTACCGTACCCGGTGGCGTGAGTCTGATTTTATTATGGATGAATTGTCGAAATGCGTCTCAAACGGAGACGCATTTTGTAAGGAATATTTCCCCTGTTGATATTCTTGTTGATGGATTTTATTGCAACTGCTTTTGCGGTATGGTACGATGAAGCCAGATAGGCAACATGAACACGGCTTCTATATGTACTGGAGGAGGTGTAAACGGCCAATGGCATACGATAAAGAAAAACGATATAGCATAGAAACCATCAGCATTTATTATAAGAACGCCAATGATATGGTGATAATAGGATGCTTCAACGATCCGCATGGACCAAGAAGAGAATGTGGTCAGCCCTATGTAATTAGGGAATCTGTATCTCCCGAAAAACTTGGCTCCATTCTCAGTAATCTCTATGATAAGTGCTTGCAATTCTCGAAAGATGATTTATCCAAGCAGCTACCTCCGTTTACACAGGCTACAGGCATAAAAAGTTGGACTAAATTCGCCAAAGGACGGAAAGTAATCAATATTGAGTGGAATCATAATGGAAACGTACTCCTCGAACGATGGAAGTGGTATCCAGATGGCGGGTTTGGGCCTGATGAATTGAGTAAGCATATAGAAATGGTTGCGGCAGGTAACTTTACAACTGAGATGGGAAATGCTGTTTTTTCTTTAATTGCTCAATCATAGGAAAATCGTAATTTCAGGGGGGTATAAAGCGTATGGCTCACTTGAAACCCAAGCGGTTACTTCTTATCGGCCTAATTGTTATCATCTTTTGTGTGCTTGCGGCGATGACACCTTTGGGAGCGCGGACCGCTATGATGATCCGGTTCCAGGTTGCAGAACTGTCAGCCGACGATTCTAATGACGAATACAACATGGATTTAGGGCGCTTCTATGTGCGGAATCAGAAAACGATTCACAGCCTGAAACGGATGCTTTTCCGAACTTCATGTGAAAGAAAATCCTCGCAGGAAAGCGGTTGCACATCCGAGGCTCCAAGTTACTATTTGGGGGAACGATGCTTCGGTGTTGATGTGTTCTATGACTATCAGTTTGGGCCTGTCAGATACCTTTTTGTGTTCAAGGACTCTGATTACCGTGCTTGGCGCGCCTATATTGATTCCGTATACCATTCCGGAGGAACGGGAACTGGTATGGTGATAGACTGACCTGAATAATCAGGAGATGTAGTGTCCTTCCGTCGATATTATCTTTTTGATTAAGGAAACTTTATGAACTGGAAAAATGAAGTTTTAGGTATTATCCATGACGTTCCGCGAAAAAGAATACTGCCTAAGGAACCAAAGGAAAGAAGAAAAACCATCCGAATTTATTTGGCTGTTATGATAGCATTTATAGCGCTGTCATGGCTCATAACCTTCATTGGTCACTTGCTTGGCTGATAAAGTAAAGACGTAAGATATGGGAAAATTATCCAGTGACGTGGAGACCTCCTCCTGCGTCGGACTTCAATATTACGAAAAGGCCTGATGAATTATAAAACTATTACAAGGAGCCATTCATATCTTTACAGAACGGCCAGACTTGGCGGCAAAATCAATATGCCGGGAATTGGCGAGGAAAGATGACGTCGGTTTTGGCTGCGAGTATGTTCCGGAATCGACAGTAATTCAATACCCACACGCTGTATCATATTTTTGCCATTTAGGGTTGGCCTATGACTATATTGCACAGATATATTCCAAGAGACGCCATGCCCCTGTCCTTGTGAGCATTGTTGGTCGAATGGCCGGGTATGGAGTGACAGAATCTCAGGCTCTTAGACTGTACTGGGGATTTGATGGGGAGTGTATTTCAAGCATTGAAACGATGAGTGATGGAAACACCAGTACAGTACATGAAGAAGAGCTTGATGTACTAAAAACGAAGTTTGGCAACTTGCTTCCCAACAATTCAGTCCTGTTTTCAGCTCTCGGAAAAGAACCGCCTATAGATATTTCACTGAAGCTATCAACCGAACTTGGAGTGTTTCTGGGCAGTACAGCATTGGATGACCACCTCAAGAACCTGACTCTAAAAAAGCAGTTTGAACACGGTAAACTATATATTAACAACGATTAAACGCTTTTCAGAGTTATGAACGAAGCAGCCGTACATACCGCACGGAACGGGCAATATAGAACAGAAAACCATGCAATCATTGAAAATACAGACACTGTCGAAATGAGTCTCAATTCGAGACTCATTTCGTCTATATGCGTTCACCGTAGATTTTGAAGCGTCTTTCTGATTTTCAAAACAGTATGACCATTAAAGAGCTTAGAAAGAAATAATTCCATGCAAGAAAGCCAGGGCGGATAAAATACGCCCTGGCTTCTCATTATTATGTGTATATTTTGATTATTCATTTGCCAGCAAGGACAATACTTCCTGTAGGGCTTCTTCTGATAGAACCGCGCTAACCCCGCTGATGCCAAAAATCTGTCCCGATTGCGAGTTCATATGGTATGATTGTCCATCTACGATAAAAACGAGATCAACAGGAAAACTTGCATCTTCAATGTCATATTTTTGTGTCTTAATTATCTGTGAAATACTTGTTGAAGCAGCTTCATCAAGTACCACCGTCTTAACTACATCTTGTCCGTCAGGTGTCATTTCACCAAGATATTTAACATAAACTGTGCCTTTTACCCAGTTTGTCTGATTCAAGCTATTGTCGGTAAGCCAGTCTGAAAGAAGAATTTTTATTTGTGGTATGCTGTCATATAAAGAAAGGTACTCATCGGCAATTTTGGCATTCCCAGAATCATATTGCACATCAGATGCCAATACCAAACGAAATGTATGCGTGGCCGTTGTGGCAATCGTATACCCTGGTTGAGCATAGGAAAAATCCATCGGGAATTGTCCATCAATACATTCAACCCAAAATAGAGAGCCCTTCAAATTCGTTCCGTTATCAGTTTCTTCCTCTCTCGCTGCAAGGCTATATACTTTGATATCACCATCATCTAAAATATCATAGCCGTATTTTCCAGACCATTCGTCAGGTAATATCAGCGAAATTCCAAAATCACTAATATCAATAATCTCTTGGTTTTTTTCAACATAAATCTTCTCAGAAAAGGCCAATGCTCCTACGCTAAAGCTACAAACCATTAGGGCGATAACGGCAGCAATCGTTGCAAGCTGCCGGATACTTCTTCTCCGGTGTCCCCGTCTATAATTTGGTATCTGTTCAGCTTGCCGGATCAGTTTATCGTTCACATTTCCGATTCTGTCAGAAAACTGCTTTTCATTCATAGGTCAACACCCTCGCTTTCTAAATAGCTTCGCAACTTTTTCCGTATGTTGAACAGCATAGATTTAATTTTACTCTGGCTATACCCTGTGCATCTGCAAATCTCCTCAATCGAATCAAAATACCAGTATCGGCATAAAAAAATGTTGCGCTTTTCTTCCCCTATCTGACAAAGGAATGTGTCGATAAGCTGCTCGATGCGCCGATTTTCTGCTTCACTTTCAACATACTCCTTGCCAGAAACACAGTCACCAAGTTCTTCAAATGAACAAATCGCCTCTGGCTTTCGCTTTTCTGCGGAGAGGTATTCATACTTTTTCAGGGCAAGATTTCTGGTAATTCTACTTGCGAATACGGAAAACGGTGACGGCCTTTCTTTGGGAATGGCATTCCATAAGCCTAAATATGTATCGTTCACACATTCCTCGCTGTCCTCATGGTTTAGTAGGATATTACTGGCAATGCGAAAAAAGAGCTTTCCGTATTTTGAGGAGGTTTCTGTAATGGCATCCTCGTTCCTCTCCCAATATAGCCCAATGATTTTTTCATCTTCCATAGGCGACCTCCATTGTGGTACCGCGGTCTAAAAGCGCTTTCACTACCGTCTATATCCTGGGCGATATGGCCATGCGGGGTAAGAACAGTGCACTACTCGCGCTGGTTGCCCAGTTGAAGGGCAAGAAGATTTTGTTTCGCGGTAACCACGATGACCTGTCCGACTATCGCTATCAGCGGCTCTTTGAGGAAATCACTGACTACCGGGAGATTGCCGATTCCTTTGATGGAAAGACATACAAGCTCTGCTTGATGCACTATCCCATCCTGATGTGGAACGGCCAGCATCGCGGATCGATTCTTCTCTACGCCCATACTCATAATACTGTGGAAGAGGCATTCTTCCAGAAATGCGTCAAAGAGCTCAACGAGAACAAGAAACTGAATGTTCAACAAGGAAAGCCCATTCGCGCCATCAATGTCGGCTGCATGATGCCTTACATGGGCTACGAGCCGAGAACGCTGAAAGAAATCCTATCCGCGCATGAATAAGAAAGGAGTGCTGCCTGTGCTGCCAAAAGCACTGTTTTTGAGCACGATTGAGAAGATACGCCAGCAGGAGGCTCGTATTGATGAGTTCGATAAGGCCCTCAGTAAAATGTGCGATGGTTTTCCTGCCTTCGACAAGGACAATCTCTACCTGCTCGCACTGCGCGATTTGCTGAAGTACACTATGCAAGACCAGTATGACAATATCGGCTGGTGGTTATACGAAGCGCCGGATGCCGGTTACACCGTATCCTGGGAAGAAGCCGGCAAGGAAGTCTCTGTTGATTTGACTGAGGCCGGCGCCCTCGAAGTAAAGAAGTCGGGATGCGAGTTTTTAATTTATAAACAAAATGACGATAATTTAAATCGAAACCAAAGAAAAATCGAATATAACAAAACGAATACTCAAAAATAGCAGGAAAGTGTGAACAAAGATCGCTGATTTTGTAAACGTTGGCACTCGTATATTGACATTGCTAAAAACGGGGTTATAATGAACACGATCTTAGGGAGAGGGATAAAGAGATCCCCCCCAAGAAATCAAATCAAATTATAAATACTCAAGCTCCGGACCGGGAGCTTCTCCCGGAACCGAGAGCGGGAATTGAATGGAGGAACAATTTATGTTACCCAGTATTTTTAGTGAGAACCTGTTTGATGATTTCTTTAATAGCGCAATGTTCCCGAAGGCCGAACATGAGCTGTACGGCAAGCATGCGAAGAACCTGATGAACACCGATGTGCGGGAGGTCGAGAACGGTTACGAGATCGACATGAACCTGCCCGGTTTTAAGAAGGACGAGGTAGAGATCCAGCTGCAGGACGGCTGCCTGACCGTCAGCGCCGCCAAGGGACTGGACAAGGACGAGGAGGATAAGAAGGGCCGTTATATCCGCCAGGAGCGTTACGCCGGTTCCCTCAGCCGCAGCTTCTATGTGGGCGAGGATGTGGAGCCTCAGGATGTGAAGGCCAAGTATGAGAACGGCGTTCTGAAGCTGTTCGTCCCCAAGGCCGAGGTCAAGCAGGTGCCTGCTCAGACCGCTATCGCCATTGAGTGACCAAATGGCCGGGGCCCGCAAGGACGGGTCCCGGCCGGTTTCTTTTAACGGCGGTCCTGCGTCGTATTTCCGTCCGGGTTCCGGGCGGGGATACGAAACAAGATCGAATGGATCGACGGGAGGAAAGTTGGATCCCCCTCTTTTTCCTTAGGAGGCATGATGTATGAATAAAACCGTTTCCCGCGTGCTGTGGATCGTGGCAGGTGTGCTGCTGATCGTGGCGGGTGGTGCGTGTATGCTCCATCCCGGCGCTACCCTGAGCGGGCTGTCCTTCCTGTTAGGAATGGCCATGTTATTTTCCGGTGTGGTAGATATTATGATTTTTGCCACGGCGGGCAGCAGTATTTACGGTTCCGGATGGTTTTTGGTGGATGGCATCCTTACGGTGCTGCTGTCCATCTTCCTGCTGTGCAACCAGATGTTCACCATGATGACTCTGCCCTATATTCTGGGTATGTGGCTGTTGTTCTCCGGCATCACGAAATTTGTAAACTCCTTTGATCTGCGCCGGTTTGGAGTGCGGGGATGGGGCTGGGTGACAGCCTTCGGCCTGCTGATGGCGGCGGCTGGATTCCTCTCCTTTATGGACCCCTTGGCTGCGGCGGTGACGCTGTCCGTTCTGGCGGGGCTGTTCCTGATGATCCAGGGCGTGGTTTCCATCGCGTTCGGGTGTCTGTCCGGACGGTTCTGGATGTAAAGCTTAACAACAAAAATCCACGGTCGCACAGGCTGACTATCTTGTTGAAGAGGTTGCGCATAGAGATGCCTTGAAGGCAGTGCACGGCAGTCATGACTCATGGGAGGAAACACAATGAGTACGCAATATGAATTTATGAAACGACAGGTCGTTGAAGAAGTGGCTGCTCTTCAGGAAAAGCTAATCGCAATCCAGGCGGATTGCATCAACCGGATCAAAGAAATCCCCGTCACTTCTGACCTGGAGGACACCATGGATGAACTGCTTAATAAAATCTCAAATCAGTTCCTCTTTCAGATTGAGGAACCGGAAAGTGCGTCCGTCGTGATCGGCACAGCAAGAGCCGGTCATTTTTCCTGGAGAGTCGAGAATGGGTTTCGAGACATTTTCTCCGTAGAGCAGTGGCTCCGCGACAATCCCGAGTTCAGCATCTATGATGAATACGGTACAGCTATTACATGGGAGCAATTCAAAGAGGCTGTAGCCTGGTGTAATGGGTGAAAACTGCACTTGAAACGGTTTGTGCATTCTGACATATTGGGACCGCATTTTTTTGTACAAGGAGTCGATGACCATGGAGTACAGGGGCCTTTATGTTTCTGCAACACCAGATTGTGAGCCTAATGAAGGCGGATACTATTGTCAGGTATATGCCGACGAGGATTATGGCGACCAGATCGACGACTTTTGTATCCATCCAGATGAGCTTGAAGAGAATGATGATATTAAGCACTGGGGCAAGGTCAATATCGACGGCAGCTACCGATACTATGTTGAGAATGGTGTCATCTCTCCAGAAAACAGCGATATTTAACCACAAGTTGAATGACAAACCGAAAGAGTTGTGGTATAGTACAGTCAGAAACCAAGAACAAATCTCTACAGAAAGGACGCAGAACTATGAAGACTATTTCTTCCGCTATCTTCTATATGAGCGAATGGCAGGCTATCTTCCAGTGCGAGGAATATAGCTTTTGCGAAGCACGCCCATATCAAGATAAGCAGAAGAATATGATCGGATTGAGTACCTGTTGACCTGAAAGAATCGGTCTATCAGGATCTCCTTCTCTGAATTATTGAAGCCGCTTGTCTTGAGTGCAGACAAGCGGCTTTTTCATGCCCATGAGGCCAAATAATTCAGATAGGAGGTGTATTTGAGAATGAACATTCCAACGATCAACCTTGCTCGCACAGGCACCAATATTGTGATGCTTCGCAAAGCAGCGGGGCTGACGGTGCATGACCTACAAATGGCATTCGGCTTCAATTCCCCGCAGGCCATTTACAAGTGGCAAAACGGCACTGCGCTGCCGACTGTAGATAATCTTATCGCCCTTGCTGCACTGCTGCATGTGCGTATTGATGATATCCTCATTACCGATCACTCGGTTGCTTAATATGCAGGGAGAACTTCTCCCTGCCATACGGTCCGCTCGTCTAAATGGTTAGGACACAGCCCTTTCACGGCTGCAATGACCGGTTCGAGTCCGGCGCGGATCTCCATAATACTGGGATATTGCTAAGCGGCTAAGGCACCGGCCTTTGATGCCGGCCACTGTTGGTTTGAATCCAACTATCCCAGCCATGATACGGTACTCAAGAGGTTGAAGAGGACAGCCTGCAAAGCTGTTAATCGTCGGTTCGAATCCGACCCGTATCTCCATCTGGTGCCTTCGTCTAATTGGTTAGGACGCAAGCCTCTCAAGCTTGTAATGCTGGGTTCAAATCCCGCAGGCATCACCATCATCATACAGGGGTATAGTTTAACCGGAAGAACAGCGGTCCCCAAAACCGCCCGTGGGTGTTCGAGTCGCCCTATCCCTGCCAATATACTGGGGTGTCGCCAAATGGTCAAGGCACCGGTCTCTGACACCGGCATTTGTTGGTTCAAGTCCAGCCACCCCAGCCATATTTGGAGAGTGAACCCGGAAGGCCCGGGGACCGCCCGCTAAGCGGATCGTATCAGAAGTGATATCAGATTCGAGTTCTGCGCTCTCCGCCATATGGGTCAGTGCGCGTAGTTGGCGATCGCAGCGGTCTGTAAAACCGTGACATCTGAAACATCGTTGGTTCAATTCCAACCTGACCCACCAAAATAGAGGGGTACCCGCTTCTGGGTGCCCCTCTTTCATAATGGTCACATCATTGGCCGGGTGGTCGTAAAACAGTAAAATGAAAAAATGGTGAAAACCTTGAGTTTTCAAAGGGTGCGGCGTGACTTCGGTCACGCCGTTTCCTCTTTCATCAGCTCATTCAGCGGGATGAAGCCCAGCCCATCGTACTGGATGTGAATGTGCTGCACACGCTTCCCGCTGGATTTGTCCGGTGCGTCCACATAGATGGCGGACACCAGTTCCCGCAGAGCGTAGCCGTCCAGCTTATCGATGCCCACATACTTGTGCGCCGTCTGAATGAACTTCTCAACGTTTTCGTTCTGTCGTTCCTGTACTTCAATTTCCTGTCGCAAAGTTACGCACTCGGTCTCCAACTGCTTCTGCTCCGTTTCATAGGTCAGGCTCAGCATATCGAAGCGCTCATCACTCAGCCGTCCGCAGGCGTTGTCCTCGTAAATCCGGATGAACAGCCGTTTCAGTTCAGCGATGCGGTTTTCGTTCCGTTCCAGCCGTTTTCTTCGGATGCGGATCTGCTCACTGCTTTCCAGCCGGAGTTGTTCCTCCATCACTGCACGGAAATGTGCCTCATGCCGCAGAATGTAGCCCGTCACAGCCTGAATGTGTTTCAGGACTATGTGGCTGAGTACGGTTTCCCGGATGTAATGAGTACCGCACTTGTCCTTGTGCTTCTAATGGAGAGAACAGTCAAAGAACGCGCCCTCCGGTCGGTAATTGTTCGTCGCCCCTTAATACAGCTTCTCACCGCAGTCGGCACAGTACACCAGCCCGGAAAAGATGCTGCTTCGGCCTGTACGGGTATTGCGATGCCGCTGCTGGCGCACCTGCTGTACCTTCTCAAACACGGCTTCCTCGATGATGGCCTCATGTGTATTGGGGAAGATGGCTTGCTTCTCAAGGGGATTGTCCCGCTGCTTCTTGTCCCAGATGGAGTTGGTATAGGTCTTGAAGTTCACCGTACAGCCCGTGTACTCCCGCCGTTCCAGAATCGCCACAACGGTACTGCTGTGCCAGTCGCAGGGGTCCTCCGGTTTCTTGTTTGGGGTCTTGATGCCCTGCAAGGCCCTGTATGCGCTGGGCGTTAGCACCTTGTCCGCTTTCAGTTGGTTGGCGATCTGCATGGGACCACGGCCCTTCATACACAGGTCGAAGATGCGTTTCACCACATCAGCGGCTACCGGGTCAACCACCCAGCGGCGGGGGTTCTCCAGGTCTTTTACATAGCCATAGGGCACATTGGTGGTCAGGGGTACGCCTCGCTCACCCTTGGCTTTCTGGACGGCTCTGATCTTGCGGCTGGTGTCCCGGGCATAGAACTCGTTGAACCAGTTTTTGATGCCCGCAAAATCGTTGTCCACACGGTTAGGGTCAATGGTGTCGTAGTTGTCGTTGATGGCGATGAAACGAACACCGTTCTGCGGAAAGGTGAAGTTGGTGTAAAGCCCGGTCAGCGCGGAGTTGCGGCCCAGTCTGGAAAGGTCTTTGGCGATCGCCACGGCCACCCGTCCCGCCTCGATTTCGGCCAGCATGGCCTGAAAGCCGGGACGGTCATAGGTCACACCGCTTACACCGTCATCCACGAAAAAGGTTGGGTTGGGGAAGTGATGCTCCCTGGCATACTGCAAAAGCATGGCCTTCTGAGACGAGATTTGTCAAGGTTATTTTCTCCCGCTGAATACAAATGTCCAACTTTACTGTGAATAGCTCAGATATAATAAACACAGAGCCGCAGAATGGCCAGGGTTGCCATCACCGCCGCAATGATTAGGATGGTGTTTCGGTTTTCTCCGGCCACTCCGATGTCAATCATACTGGCCAGGGCAGTAGGCAGCAGCATGGCTGTCACAGCGGAGAGCAGCATCAGCGCCAAGAGGGCGGCCACATGCTTTCCGCTGAGTTTTACACGGGAAAAAATCGTACCCATAGTTTTCCTTTCTGCTCGTCGTACTCGCATTTTAGCTTGACAGGGCAAATAGCAAATGATAGTATAAATGAAACGATAGTATCATAGATGCTATGAATATCACAGAAGCAGGCGTTGTCAATAGTCCGAGCGAAAGTGGAACAAATGACAATCCTTGTTTCAATGATACGCAATTAAAGGAGACGTTTCTTATGCGAAGGACAACGGCTACAACAGACTATCTGAAAGAATGTATGGGTACAGCGTTGCTGGAACTAATGAAAGAAAAACCCATTGAAAAAATCAGTATTGAGGAGATGACTGCCAAGGCAGATGTAGGTCGCTCCACTTATTTCCGTTATTTCAAAAGTAAAGATGAAGTTCTGTCTTTCAAAATCACATGTCTGTGGAAGCGCTTTTCCGACGAACACGGTGCTACCAACTTCGCCACTGGTAGTTATGACGGCATCAGGCTGTTTTTTGAATTTTGCCTTTCCACTCGTCCTATTTGTGATCTGCTCTACTCAGCTGATCGCCAATATGTGATTCTAAACTTCTATTTACAAGAAGCGGCATCCATTGTCGCTAATGCCGATGCCAAAACGCACTACTTTATCCAATTTATTACATATGGATTGTTTGGGCTTATGAATGCGTGGGTATTACGAGGCTATAAAGAAACCCCACAGGAAATGGCACAAATAGTTTGCGATTGGGAAGCATCTTCGGAGGAGAAATAACATAGAGGGGGGTAAACATATGGGAAAAATCATTCGACGCATTCTAACAATTATTCCAGCGGTGGCTTTACAATCGCTCTGGCTTTTGCTGTTGATGAAATGGCTGACCCCTTACGCACCGATTATTGTGTCACTGCTTTCCGTTGCAGCGTTTTTCTTGGTGGTATTTATTATTATAAAGAGAGATGAAACCGCTTATAAATTGCTTTGGCTGCTGGTTATTCTGTCACTACCTTTGGTAGGAGCGTTACTATATCTGCTCTTTGGAAATAAACGGACGGCCCGCCCTCTAAAAAGGCGCTTGCAGCAAGTTCAAAAGAGTTGCAATCCGCAGCCTCTTCCAATAAAAGAAGCGCCCTTTGACGGCGAAAAACGCATGGGGCAAACAGTGCGGTGGCTGGAAGAAAAAACGCAATATCCGATGTGTGCAGTTGAGCAGGTTCGTTACTATCCGTTGGGCGATAATATGTTCCCTGATATGCTTGCCGATTTGAAAAATGCAAGAAACTCGATTTACGTAGAATACTTCATTATTGAGCCGGGGCATATGTGGGACGCAATCGTGAACGAACTGGAAGTAAAAATGGAGCAGGGCGTTGATGTACGTGTGATATACGATGATCTTGGCAGTATTTCTTCGTTCAATTTCAGTAATGTCCGTGAACTGAAAAAGAAAGGCATTCCATGTATTCCTTTTAATCCTTTCCTTGCCTTAAAAGGAACTGCAAACTATCGCGATCATCGCAAAATGCTGATTATTGACAACGAAGTTGCTTATAGCGGAGGTATCAACTTATCAGATCGGTATATCAATTTGGAACATCCCTATGGACACTGGAAGGACACAGGCTTTCGGATTACTGGTGAGCCAGTAAAAAATTTTACCCATATGTTCTTGACCTTTTGGAACGCATTTTCGCTGGAAAAAGAAGCAGGACAGCTTGCAATGCCCACATATCCCAAAAGGTATCCTGCGCCGCCGCACACATTTGATGGTTATGTGCTTAGTTACTACGATTCGCCCCTTAACCATGAAGCTACCAGTAATCAGCTCTTTATTGACTTGCTTTCTCAAAGCACGGATTACGCATGGTTTTTTACACCGTATCTTATGCTTGGCGATGACTTGATGGATGCAATGATTTCCGCTGCTCAACGTGGTGTAGACGTGCGGATCATTATGCCCGGCATCCCTGATAAGAAGCTGATTTTCCGTATGTCTCGGAGCTTTTATCAGGTGTTGCTGACTGGCGGCATCAAGATTTATGAGTATACTCCCGGCTTCGTTCATGCAAAGAGCTTTGTATCAGACGACAAAGTTGCGACGATAGGAACTGTCAATCTGGACTACCGCAGTCTCTTTCTCCACTTTGAAAACAATTCGTTCTTTTATCGTTCCAGTATTATTGCAGCAATAAAGGACGATTTCATCGCTACACAGGCAAAATGTAAAGAGGTAAAGCCCTATGATATGAAACATTATTCGCGCCGCTGGGTCGTAGATGGTGTCCTTCGTATTTTCGCACCGCTATGTTGAGGTTTTTATGAAGCATTTTCTTATGTGTCTGCTATATATCGCGGCGTTAGGGGTTCTCTCCTTTGTAGTGGGGCGCTTGATCCCGAAGCATTGGTTTCACGCCGATCGTTTTCCTTGGGTCTGCCACCCGGCAGAGCAAAAACTATGGAAGCGGCTTCATGTTCGGAAATGGCAGGCAAAGATCCCCGATATGAGCCGCATATTCGTTAAAATCATGCCGGAAAAGAAACTGACAAAGGAAAACTATGAGAACTTGCCGCGCATGATAGAAGAAACTTGCGTGGCAGAGTGGACACATATTCTGTTGTCTATCGCCGGTCTTGGACTGCTGAAAATATGGTCCGGTGTTGGCGGGGTATGTATAACGATTATCTACATTGTGCTGGGTAATTTGCCGTTTATTGTTGTCCAGCGCTATAATCGCCCACGCCTGCAAAAGCTGTTTGCTATGCAGCAAAGGAAAAAATAGGAGATTCAAATGCAAACACTAATTCTAAGCTGCAACACTGGCGCAGGGCATAACTCCTGTGCGCAAGCAGTTCAGGAAGCCTACCACTCTCGCGGAGAAATCTGCAATATTACAGATTCTTTGCAGTTTATTTCAGAAAAAGCATCCACGTTTATTTCTAATTGGCATACCCGAATTTACCGCCATGCTCCAAGGCTTTTTGATGCTGGGTATCAGCGTGCGGAATCTCACGAAGATATTTTTTGTGAGGGAACGCCGATCTATAAGCTACTTTCCTCCGGCGCAGAGCGGATGTATCAATACATCCGCTCTGCAGGCTACGATAATATTATCTGTACTCATGTATTCCCAGCCTTGGCGTTGACAGAAATGCGCCGACAGCACCCATGCTTACAGCTTGTAACGAGCCACATTTCTACAGACTATACCTGCGCTCCCTGCACAGCGGATTCTGCGCTGGACTGGTATTTCATTCCGTCCACTTCGCTGTTAGGTGAGTTTGAACAATGTGGACTTCAACCTCAAAAGCTGATCGCCAGTGGAATCCCTGTGCGGCAGCAATTCTACCAGCGTGTGTCACAAGAAGCAGGAAAAGCCAACGCCGGAATCTCTCCTGCTCATCAGCATATTTTAATGATGTGCGGTAGCATGGGCTGCGGTCCAATGGAGGAGATTATATCGTATCTCTGCCCTTACCTCACAACAGAACAAGAACTTAGTGTTGTATGCGGCACAAATGATGATTTACGCAAAAAACTCCAAAAAAGAACAGAAAAGTATTCTCAAGTTCATGTTCTGGGAACCGTCAATAATGTGCCGCAGCTCATGCAAGCCTCAGACCTATTCCTGACAAAGCCCGGAGGTCTAAGTACATCTGAGGCAATGGCGGCAGAGTTACCAATGGTGCTTATCGATGCAGTGGCTGGCTGCGAGACACATAATCTGAATTTTTTTCTGCGTAATGGAATGGCCGTCACAGCCAATACGCCAAAAGCAATCGCAGACACCACAATAAAAACGCTAAATGCCCCAGTGCTTCTTTCTAAAATGCGCGCGGCAATGCGGTCGCAGACGGAATGTACGGCAGCCGATAAAATCTATGAATGGATATACAGTCATGCAAAGTAATCATATAAAGCCGGAAGTTAATTACCGTGAGTTCCGCATCCATAAACTTAATACACCTGAATTTTCTCACGTCAGGCTATTGCTTTACTGGCCAATTTTCGGCTTGCTGTTTTTGTTTCTTGAGCGGTTGCAACCGCAACGAAATTACTATCCCGTCTATTGTGGACTCGATGATATAATACCATTTTGTGAATGGGCGTTGATTCCGTATCTATTTTGGTTTGTCTTTCTAATCGGTACGTTGGTTTATACTTTTTTCGTCGATGTACCTGCATTTCGGCGTATGATGTATTTTGTGATAGTCACCTATACGATCACGGTTTTGATTTACCTGTTCTTTCCAACCTGCCAAAATTTGCGGCCAGAAGCATTTGTACGCAATAATCTACTTACACGCTTTATTGAATTATTCTATAGTTTCGATACCAATACAAATGTTTGCCCCTCACTTCATGTAATAGGCTCTGTTGCCGCGATGTTTGGGTTATGGGATTGCAAGGCGCTCCAAAGCGTCGGATGGAAAATCGCTGCTACATCAATCGCCGTGTGTATCAGTCTCTCCACCGTTTTTATGAAACAGCATTCTATCATGGATGTTCTCGCTGCATTGCCAGTCTGTTTCTTTGGTTGGTGGATTGCCTATAAGATACTCCCCAATAATAAAACAAACCGATTTCTTACGAGGATGTAATCATGGATAAATCCTACAAAAAGCCGCTTCTACTAATCACGTTTGGGGTGATCTTATTTGCGGCATTCAACAATCTAAACTATGTTGCCAACTTTCTAAAATCGTGTATTGGCTTGCTCGCTCCGATTTTATCAGGCCTTTTGCTGGCCTTTGTTCTGAGTGTACCCGTGCGCGGACTGGCAAAGAGGCTTCGACGAAAGCTGACTAAAGCTACAGATCGGCAAATAGACATGATAAGCCTGTTACTGACGCTGATATGTGTTATTGCGATTATTGCTCTTCTGTGTGTAATTGCGATTCCACAGCTCACTGCATCTGTAAAAAGCATTGCTGCTCTTGTTCAAGAAAAATGGCCTGACTGGGTCGGCTTATTGCAAAGATACGGCATTGACACAGAGAAACTGTCGGCACATTTTGCTGCGCTCGATTGGAAATCTATTCTGCAAAGCATTTCGAGCGAAATGAACACAGTGATTTCCTCAGTTGCCAATGTTGCTGGCTCTACGGTATCTGCGATTGCTGATGTTGCAATTTCACTTGTGATCACATTCTATGTGCTAATTGGATGGCGTGAATTGAGCAGTCAAAGCAAACGGGCACTGTATGCCTACTGTAAGGAATCCGTTGCAGATAGAATTTGCCATATTTCGAAACTTGCACATGACACCTATGCGAAGTTTCTTTCTGGTCAGTGTGTCGAGGTTATGATTCTTGGAACATTGATCTTTCTTTCGTTTTCTGTTGCAGGGATTCCATATGCGGGGCTAACAGCCGTTTTAACTGCCGCCTTTGCATTCGTTCCTTATATTGGAGGATTTCTCTCCTGCGCTTTCGGCATTTTATTTACTTTATTGGCGGCTCCGAACAAGGCGCTCCTATGCTTGATCGTCTATCAGGCAACTCAGTTTGTTGAAAATCAGTTCATCTATCCGCACGTCGTGGGAAACAGTGTAGGGCTATCCCCGTTCTGGACGTTGTTGGCGGTTTTGCTGGGCGGTAAACTGTTCGGTGTCCTTGGCATGATCTTCTTTATTCCGTTAATGGCTCTTGTATCTCAGCTTCTACACGAATCAATCGAACGGCGGCTGCATACCCGCAAACCGGAGCTGTCCAATGTACAAAGCAACTCAGACGAGAATACAGACATATCTCAATGATGTAGCAGGCGTTCGAATAGTTTGTGCGTTTATTGACGATAATCGTCTGGATGAACAGATCCGCCAGGCAGTTCTTTCATTGGAAACAAAATGGACAGAAAAAGAAATTGGTTTTCAGGTAGAATTGGAGGAAGTTAAATATACTGCGAATGAAGGACTTTTTATGCATATCTGGATAAATCTTTTGGATAATGCGATTAAGTTCAGCCCTTCAAAGGGGACAATTACGATGTTTCTGAAACAAGAACAGGATTCTGTTAAGTTCATTCTGGAAGATGAAGGACCAGGAATAGAGGATGATGTAAAATCCAGAATATTTGACAAGTTCTATCAGGTAGATGGATCTCATAAAGCAGAAGGAAATGGCCTAGGTCTTGCACTTGTAAAACGGATTGTAGATAGTGCCGGAGGAACAATCAAAGCAGAAAACCGTGAATATGGTGGATG
>OOCB01001407.1_pt1 | contig 32463 bp, 32 predicted proteins | sample 1671351 | NCBI WGS metagenome assembly OOCB01 (sample SAMN06348148, study PRJEB24527) | human gut metagenome | biome: human gut; feature: ankylosing spondylitis patient; material: feces | host: Homo sapiens | place: China | collected 2015-10 | reverse complement strand
CATGGTAAAAACCGTGTGCCTGCTTTTTGTAGAATGGAGAAGTTTATGAAACAGGCAACAATTCAAATCACATTTGAGGAAGAAAAGCTCCGTGCCCTCCGGCGATACATTGCCAAGCGCGACTCGACGTTGGAAGCGGAGCTGCAAAAGGCAGCCCAGCGACTCTACGAAAAGGTCGTGCCGGCCGCTGTGCAGGAATACATCAGCGACTGTACGCAGGACGATCCGGTGCGCAAACCGCAAAAGAAATCGGAGGCGCAGGTATGAGCACGGCGGGCTTTCACATCACGGAGGACTGCGCGGAAGCCTATCTGCAAAACGAATCCGGCATGGAGTTTTTGCAGCTTGCCAGACGGCTCCACGATTATCTCCAGAAGGGACAGCGCTTGCCTGCGCGGAGCCTCTTTGAAGCGACGGACGACTGCAAAGAGATCAGTCACGAGGCGTTCGATGCGCTGGCAAAGCGCCGCATGGAGAACACCGGCGAGGTCAGCGGAGTGTTTGAGCTGGACTTTGACGCGCGGACGCTTTCTGCGCTCAACATCATGGACGGTTGGAAGGTCTACGCAATGCAAGACGTAGCAAACGCAGCAGAGCAGGCATTTCAGGAGGCTGAGATTTCCGAGGATGACCGCTGGCGCATCTTCCTCGACCGGCTGGATGGACAGGAGCTGACCACGCCAAGCAGACTCACTGTACAGAATTTTTATTTCGAGGATAGCATAGAGGCGATGGATGACCGAACACTGAATTTTTACGTCGTTCCGTGCTTCAACGTTGACGAAGCGTTTGGTACGTTCGTGGAAACCGATGAAAACGACCATGTGCTGAATATCTATGCCAATTACGACATGCAGCACCAGCAGGTCTGCGACACGCTGGAGATCACGCTCTATGGCAGCGGCATCGAGGATCAATCTCTCAGCTACCACCTGAATGCGGCAGAGAAAGACGTGCTGCGCGAAAAGATGGAAGCCTATTGTATGCAGCGGGAACATAAGCCGCTGAACCAGCTCGGCCAGGAGATTTTGCAGGAGCAGGATGCGCCCATACAGGAGATGCAGATGTGACCGGCAGCGCGTTCCACGCCGTCGCGCCCGTGTCGGCGGTTTGTGCGGCTTTCCGGACACAGCCGAGCGCGTACCCGACAGAAGCCTCAAAACCGGACGTTGCGCCGACGTGCGGGAGCGCTGCAAACACGAAAAAGGAGATCAAAATGTCTACGGAATTTTACTGTGAAGAATTTCCGACAGAGCAAAACGGAAAACCGGTGCAGACGCTCAAAGATCTGCTGGAAGCCTGCCCGGAAGATCGTTTTCATTTCATGACACCGTTCGGCTACGTTGACCTGAACGCCCAGGACGCCGAGCGGCTCCGGCAGGGCGCGGCGGCGCAGGCACATACCGGCGAAAGCGGGTGGGAGATACCCATTCCGGCAGAAAAATTGCTGCAGCAGGAGCTTGTGTCCGTGAGAAAGGCTGAGAATGGTCAATGGTACGCGATTACCACAGATCCGCAGCCGAAAATGTCGGAATCGGAGCAGATGCAGGAGATGCAGCTGTGACCGACCGCACCTCCCGCGCCGTCGCGCCCGTGTCGGCGGTTTGTGCGGCTTTCCGGACACAGCCGAGCGCGTACCCGCCGGAAGCCACAAAACCGGACGTTGCGCCGGTGTGCGGGAGCTTTACGGGAACGGCAGGCACAGAAGGAAACCGCCTGCGGGCGGTTTTCGGCGGAGGAAAGAGCCGCAAGCGGCGAAGCAGGAGAAAACCCTGGCGCTTTTTTGCGCCGGGCTGACCACTTCTGCCCGCAGTGCGGGCAGTTTTGAGGGGCGAAAACGGCGCTTTTCTGCGGGTGTGAAAAGTGGATTGGCGCTGATTTTCCGGGAAAGCCGGAATTGTGCCGCTGTTGCAGGCACTATTTTGGCGCTTTTTGTTTTTGAAGGGGGTGAACGCCATAAAAGCAGAGGAAAAACGCCGCCATTCCGTTTGGCTGGATGACGCGACGTGGAGCAAGGTGCAGTACCACTACAAGCTGGACGGCTGCACGACGCAAAATGACTTCATTGACAAAGCAATTCAGTTCTATTGCGGCTATCTGCAAAGTGAATATGCAGGCGACTTCCTGCCGAAGATCCTCGGAGAAACGCTGGAGGCCATCCTCAGTATGTTCGGGGATCGTATCGGTAAACTGCTTCTCAAGCAGGCGGTCGAGCAGAACGTCTGCAATCACATTCTTGCTTCGGACACGGATATTGACGCGCAGACGTACCAGCAGATGCGCGGAAAAAGCTATCAGGAGGTACTGCGGACGAATGGACAGATCTCGTTTCCAGAGGTGTTGCGGCAGCAGAAACGGTTGTAACGCATGGCGCGGCTGATCCAGAAAACCGGCTTTCTTGGGAGAAAAAGCGCAGGCGGCTATATGAAATACATCGCTACGCGCGAAGGTGTGGAAGTGCTGACCGGCAAAGGGCCGGCATCCGAAAAACAAAAAGAGATGGTCTCCAAATTGCTCAAAGACTTCCCAGATATGCTGGATTCGTTTGAATACGAGGACTACAAGCAAGCGCCGACGCTGCACAATGCGTCGGCGCTTATTGTTGCTGCGTTGGACGCGCATATACAAAATATCCAATCTGAAAACGGGTACTTGCGCTACATTGCAACGCGCCCCGGCGCGGAAAAGCATGGCGCACATGGCCTCTTTGGACGAGAAGAATCTGCCGATTTGGACGAAGCCATGCGCGATCTGACTGCCCATGAGGGCAACGTCTGGACGATCATCTATTCCCTCCATCGAGAGGACGCGGAGCGCCTTGGGTACAACAGCGCTGCCGCGTGGCAGAAACTACTGATCTCCCAGCAGCAAAAGTTCGCGGAAGCGTTTCATGTGCCGGCGTCCGGCCTGCATTGGTACGCGGCATACCATGACGCAGACACGCACCCACACATTCACATGATGCTGTGGACAGATCAAAAAGCGATTCTGAAACGGACAGACGTTGTAAAACTGCGGTCTGTCATGACCAATCAAATCTTTCAGGCTGAACTTGAAAATCTGTATATCCGAAAGGACGCCGCGTACAAGGATGTGACCAAAGCGGCGTGGGAGACCATGCGGAATATCATAGACCGCATGGAATCTATCCCAAATCCGCCTGAAATTATTCAGCAAAAGCTGTTGGAGTTGGCGAACGAATTGGCTTCCGTCAGCGGGAAAAAGCAGTACGGCTATCTCAGGAAGCCGCTCAAGGACAAGGTCGACGAAATTGTGGATGAGCTGGAAAAGCTGCCGGAGGTCGCGGCGTATTATGCCGCGTGGAACGGCCTGCGCGACACGTTGGAGGGCTATTATAAAAGCACGCCCCGGCAGCACAACCCACTCTCACAGCAGAAAGAATTTCGCGCCATCAAGAACGCGATCATTCAGGAAGCGGAGCGCCTGCGGCAGCAAATGGAACATGAGCATTCTTCGGAAGAAACTTCTACGGACGCTTCTACAAATCCGACGCTTGCAAACGAGAATACTTCATCCACACCTTCTTGTTCTGTGCGGCTTCCATCCGACTATCTTCTGGATTCGACCATCAGATTGTTTCACCAGATGGGGCAGATTTTCCGCGACAATGCCGTGCCGCCAAGCAATCCGATGGGCATCCGTATTGACTCCAAACGCCGCAAAAAGCTCATGCAGAAGCGGCTGGCACTGGGGCATAAGCAAGACGATCATGAGCAGGTACAGGGCTACAGTCAAAATATGCAGTAAAAAACAGCTTACACCCATGACCTTACGGTGTAAGCTGTTCGCGGCACCCGTTCGATGATCGTGTCAATCATTCTGTTCATGAAGCAGCAGCCAACGCAGGATATCTTCATAGTTCTGCTTGCTTGCAGCAACAGACAGAAACAGGTCTGACAGTTCGTTTTGTGAATATTCAAGAACGATCCCATTCAATTCAAGAAAGACCAGCATGGCGTGTGCGCCGATCCGCTTGTTCCCATCGATAAACGGATGGTTGCTGACAAGACCGTATGCCAGTCTTGCAGCTTTTTGCTGAAGCGATGGGAAGACATCTGTTCCAGAGAAGCTCTGAAACGGAGCGGCCAGCGCAGATTGCAGCAGCGCTTCATCCCGAAGACCCGGTGTGCCGCCGGTCTCATGGATCAGGTGGTCATGAAGCAGAACGATCTGACGTTCAGAAAGAATGATCACTTTGCAAGCTCCTCATACGCCTCACGGTTTTGTGCGATCAAACGGCTGGATATGCGCATGATATCGTCGTCGGCTGCCTCCTGTACGCGCTCAGCCTGCGCGAAATCGATAACCAGATAGCGCGGTGCGTTGTTCTTCAGAATCACAGCGGAGCCTCGCTCGTCGACCAGCCGTGCGACCTTGGAGAAGTTGCGGTTTGCCTCCGTGAGCGAAACGAGATTATTTGTGTTGACCATCATAATAATCACTCCCTTCATCCATAGTATACGCCAAAAGTAGGATAAATACAACCTATATTTTGAAATAAACCAGAAAACTGAATTTAGCTGCAATCCTAGGAGGTGCATTTTTGGCACAATATATTGCATTTACCCCAGAACAAAAGGAACGCGCAGCGACCGTTGACCTTGAAGAATTTCTTCTCCGCCAAGGCGAAAAACTCATCAAATCCGGACAGGAAAAGCGGCTTGCCAGCGACCACAGCGTTACGGTGCACGGCTGTTAGTGGTTCGACCATGCATCCAACGAGGGCGGCCGCGCGGTCAGTTTTGTACAAAAATATTACGGCAAAAGCTACGTCGAAGCCATGTCCATGCTCTTAGGAGAAGATGCGGAGATGGCATATCCGCAGGCGAAAAAGCAGGAGGCCGCGCCGCAGAAGCCCTTCCTGCCGCCTGTTCCGAACGCGAATATGCACCGCGTGTTTGCATACCTTCTCAAAACGCGCGGGCTGGATGCCGACGTCGTTTCATATTTCGCCCGGAAGAAAATGCTCTACGAGGACGCGGCGCATCACAACGCCGTGTTCATCGGAACCGACGAAGGCGGCTGTCCGCGCCACGCCCATCTGCGCAGCACGAACAGCTTCGGCAAGGCATTTCGCCTGAACGTCGAGTCTAGCGACCCGCGTTACAGCTTTCATCATACCGGCACGGACGGGAGCCTTTATGTGTTCGAGGCTCCCATTGATATGCTCTCGTATATCTCCATGAACCCGGACAACTGGCAGGCGCATAGCTATGTGGCCTGCTGCGGCACGTCACCCCAGCCAGTCTTACAAATGTTGAAACCGGACACAAAAATGGTCTATCTCTGTCTTGATAACGATGACGCCGGTCACGCGGCAAGTAAGCGTGTGGCAGCGCTTTTGCAGGAGCGCGGCGTAGATACGCAGCGCCTTGTGCCGGAACTGAAAGACTGGAATGACGATCTTCTTCAAGGGCAACAGGAGGAACTTGCGCCATGCCTGAGTCTGTAACGCTGCTGATCGCGGTCGGCGTGGTGGCGGCGCTGTTCATTCTGCTGGTTTCACTGCTCTCCAACAATGATTCGCTGAACAGCATCAAGTCCAAAACCGTGGGCGACGGCCAGCATGGAACGGCGCGTTGGGCAACGGAGCAGGAGATCCGAAAATCTTACGCCAGCGTACCGTTCGACGTTGCTTCATGGCGTGCGGGAAAGGACCTGCCGCAGATGCAGGGACTCATTCTCGGCAGCGTGCAGCGCGGCAAGCAGCTCGACGCGCTCGTGGATTGCGATGATGTGCATTGCCTCATGATCGGCGCGTCGGGCGTTGGTAAAACCGCCTTCTTTTTGTATCCCAATCTCGAATTTGCCTGCGCCAGCGGCATGAGCTTCCTCGCCCTTGATACCAAGGGCGACCTCGCAAGAAACTACGGCACGATTGCGAAAAAGTACTACGGCTATCATGTATCCGTGGTCGATCTGCGCAACCCGACGCGCTCGGATGGAAGCAATCTCCTGACGCTCATCAATCGCTACATGGACATTGCAAAAGAGCAGCCGGACAATTTAGCCGCCCGCGCGAAAGCGGAAAAATACGCAAAAATTCTCGCAAAGACCATTGTGAACCCCGGCGGCGACGAGCAGGATCGCGGGCAGAATGCGTACTTCTATGACGCGGCAGAAGGACTTCTCACATCGGTCATTCTGCTCCTTGCCGAGTACGTTCCGTTAGATGCCGCAGGACATGAAAAACGGCATATCGTGTCCGTTTTCAAGCTGGTGCAGGAGCTTCTCGCGCCGGTCGGGAATACAAAACGGACTGGATTTCAGATCTTAATGGACATCCTGCCGCCGACGCACAAAGCCAAATGGTTTGCAGGATCAGCCGTCAATACCTCCGAGCAGGGCATGGCGTCCGTCATGTCCACGGTGCTGTCCCGGCTGAATGCGTTTCTCGATTCCGAGCTGGAACAGGTGCTTTGCTTTGACTCCGCCATCGACGCAGAACATTTCGCCGCCGAGAAATCCGCGATTTTTCTGGTGCTGCCGGAGGAAGACAACACCAAAAACTTTATGGCCGGACTGATGATCCAGAACCTCTCGCGGGAGCTATTTTCCGTCGCGGACGAGCATGGTGGGAAGCTCCCAAACCGTGTTGTGTTCTACTGCGACGAGCTTGGCACGATGCCGCCGTTTGACATTCTGCCGCTGTTTTCTGCCGGACGTTCCAGAAAGCTGACGCTCGTGCCGATCATCCAGAGCCTCTCGCAGCTGGAGAAAAACTACGGCAAAGAGGGCGCGGAAATTATAGGTGACAACTGTCAGGACACGATTTTCGGCGGCTTTGCGCCGAACAGCCAGACGGCGGAAACGCTCTCCAAAGCGCTCGGCAGCCGAACAGTGCTGACCGGGTCTGTCAGTAAAGGCAAGGACAGCACCAGCCGGAGCTTGCAGATGGCAGAGCGTGCGCTCCTCTCGCCGGATGAGCTGAAAAATCTCCCGAAGGGCGACTTCATCGTGATGAAAACCGGCACACACCCCATGCGCACGAAGCTGCAATTATATTTCAAATGGGGTATTTCGTTTGAAGAACCGTATCAGGTGCCGGAACGTGCCCAGCGGGAGGTCTACTACGCAGGGAAGGAGGAATTGCTGATGAACATTCAAAAAAGCCTTGCTGCAAAGCAAGCGCCGGTCATGCCAGCCAAGGGCGATTATATGAGCAGCTACGAAGGCGCATGAGCTTCTTCGGTTCGATCTACGCAGATCCCGACCTGCCGCACCGCGCGCGGACAGTTTATATGTATCTCCGCGACCGCGCAGGCGGCGGGAGCTGCTGGTCGGGCGTAAAAACCATTGCCCGTGAGCTGCGTCTGTCGCCCCGTACGGTGCAAAGAGCGCTGAACGACTTAGAGTGTGCCGGGTACATTGAACGCCAACAGCGTTACCGCGAAAATGGCAGCCGCACATCAAACTTGTATGTAATAACCGAGTGCAAATAGCAAAGCGGACGCTCCCCGCCAAGGGGAACGTCCGCAGTTTTGCTGTCACCAGCGCCGCGACAGCGCGGCGTGGGTTGAAGGGAAAACTCTAGTAAAGCACTAACGCAGAAGGAAAAGCAAAAACCGCATCTGCTAGTATATACATCCTAAGCCAGATTAGAGATACTAGATGAAAAATCCTCATGGATTCTTTGAAAAACAAATGGACACTTGTGCTCATTAATTGTGACCTGAACACGCATTCCTTCAGAGCGAATTCGTTTGTTTTCGAATTGCCATTCTCCTTTAGGAAGGTAAACCATACGCGCTGTTGCACCCTTCCGTAAAATTGGCGCAACCAACAGTGTGTTTCCGATCATGAACTGATCTGTATATGCGGCGCAGTCATCTTGAGGAAAGCAATATACCATGGGACGCAGGATTGGTTCGCCCGTTCTAACACAGTCCATCCACGCCTCTCGCAGCACAGACATCCATTTTTGACGAAGTGCAACAGATTCTTTGACTTGTGCAAGTTCCTTTTCTTCTAAGACACGCCATGGCGCTGCTGAGAACTGCATCACAGGCATCAAACAGGCAATCTGCGCCCATCGGACAAACAGCATGCTATCGAGTTGTCCTTGTGCGTAGAAGTTTTGGTATTCGCCACCACCAATCATATCGGGACACAAAAACGGATGCCCAGTCAGGCTCTGCACAATGGCGTCTGGAATTAAAGCAGCGAGGCCGTGCTCATCCCAACTGTGATCTTTGTCACAGAGTCGCTGCATCAGTGGCCAACCACCCGCTCCGGCAGTAACGCGGAATTCATTATAAACGTACTGCGCACCAAACTTCGCCCAAGCACGCGAATGTTCATCCGGAGACACAGTACCATTTGAAGGATAGTATATACTATCTCCAGCGTCAAACTTGAAGCCGCTTACCCCAAGTGCAACCAGCGTATCCAATTGTTTTTTCAGCCAAGCAATTGTATCCGGTTTTGTCATATCCAGTACTGCTGAGTATCCGTTCCACCAGTGCGCAATATGCGTTTCCCCAGATGCAGTTTGCACAAGCAGTCCTTTTTGCTCCAGTTCCCGATATTCAACAGTGTCCGGTGTGATAAATGGGCAAATCCAAAGCATCACATGGAACCCTAGTTCTTTCAGACGATTCAGCATGGATGACGGATCCGGAAATTTTTCTACAGAGAATTTCCATTTCCCATAGTAGTCATTCCAACCATCGTCAATCATAAGTACGCCGCTTGGAAAGCCATTTGAAAGGACAGCCTCAGCATAACGCAAAACCGCATCCTGTGCTTGGTGGAATGTTAGTTCTATCCATGTGTTATAAACGGGTGCATCCAAAAACAACTGAGCGGGTCCACCTGCTGAAAAGGGGAAGAAACGTGTCATTGCATCAAAATAAGCACTGCGAAGCGTATTTCCACTTTGGCCACTTTGCGTACCGGAAGTGTAATATAGTTTTCCGTACTCAAATTGAACACGCATCCCATTTGGATTCCAAAGCCACCGGCCTTTTGTAGATAGCAAAAGTGGCATTGTTTGATTTGGTGTGTGGTTGGTCGATAAATCTAGCACACAGGCACTCTTTGCTGTGTATGGCTGATGAACCCCATCTATAACATTCCCGCCAAACCAACACTCGTCCGATAAGAAGTTCAAATTGTTCTGCATACGCTTTTCTCTATTCAGCAGCATGGTATACTTCCAATTCATTGATTGCAAAGTGCTTCCATTTTAGATTCGCGTCATAGATTCGTAACTTTAGATACCGGATATTTGTGACTGTTTCAAAGTTAAATGTTTGAACTTCGATGTTATTTTCTGTTGAAAACCAATCCAAGTTAGATGCAGGGACGATCTCTTCCCACTGGTAGCCGTTCGAAGATACTTCAATAGAAACACTTGTTGGCGCTTGATGCAATGCATACCAGCAATGCATCTGTATCTGATTGAACGCGATTGGCCGAGACCATTTAAGGTTTACCTCTTGTGGAAAAGTTGGCCTATTCTTGCTTTGAACTGCTGTCTTTCGATTCCCGTCTGTAAGAAATCCTCCATTGCTGCTTTCCAGTTCAGGCGTACTTTCTTCTGCCAAATCAATGTTGTTTGGTTGAGCGGTATCATCATACACAAGAATTTCATTGATTGCGTAATGCTTCCATTGTAAGTTCGCGCTGTTAATTTTGACGCGAAGTGCTTTGGCTTCAGCTTTCGGAAAATTTAACGCGTGCTCTTCTATATGCCAGTCATTGTTATCCCATTCGACATCACCAGACGATGCAATTTTGGTCCAGTTGTTCTCACCATCTGCAGAAATCTCAATATCCCAGTTCGTTGGGGCCTGCCCATTTGCATAACTTGATTTTAGTACAACTGTATCAAAGACCTGCGTGTCATTCCAGTCAAAATACAAATACTGTGGAAATGCTGGTGCATTCTGGCTTTGCATTGCTGTATAAGCATTATTGTCAATCATGTTGCTAAGAGGGCTACTCCATGCCCAGTCTTGACCCGCACCCGGAACTGCATACGGAGCAATATTTTCGCCCAAAACAGGGGGCTTTTTTGCTTCTTCGTCGGCAGCAATCATTTCTGCAGTTTTATATACACGGAAATAGTCGATCTCGAAACGCTTCGGATATTTTCCATTTGGATCAATTGTACCACTCCAAAGAGGAGCATTGTTTTCATATATACCCAGCAGCGTTGCCATCGGATAATCCGGTGATTGTGTGGTTTCTTTCACCAACTGTCCATCAAAATAGAACTTCATTCCCGATGGCAGCCATTCGAATCCATAAACATGAAATTCATTAGAGACATTACAGGCTGGATAATAATCAAGGCTCTGTTCTGAAAGGTTATCATCGTCCCATGGATGTACGGAAACACGGACGCGACTTTTGTTACTTTTACAATCCGGGCCACAAATTTCAAAAATATCAATTTCTGCATTTTGCTTCGCTCTTGTTTCATTCCCAATCATCCACCATGCACTATGGAGTCCTCCATCGGAAGGAACACGCGCGCGCAATTCAAAATAGCCGTACTTGGTTTCAAAATTTGTGACGGCTCTGTGGTGCTCGGTAATATAGCAACTATCCCAAAACAGATGCATTCCGTCTCGCATACCAGTCTGGATACTTGATACCTTCTGCACATCGCTACCATGCCACCATGGTACTTGGCCATCTTTTTCGATTTTTAAAGATAGGATTCCATCTTGAATGTCATAATGTGCAAGACTCTGTTCATATGTAGTCCAATGAGGCAAATATGAATCTGAGAAAACTGTAGTGTTGAGCTCGCCATCATCAAAATTTTCCTGCAAAACAAGAGTCCAATCATTCGTTTGCTTCATGGAATTTTCTTTATTTACGGCGGATACGGACGGAACTGTAAATAATCCAATCCCGATAGCAATAGCTGCTACTGTGCTTAGCAAGCGTTTCTTTTGCATTATTGTGCCTCCATATTACTATAAGTTTCCAGCAACTCCAAGAGATGTTCATAAACCATTTCAAAGTGTTCTGGATCATCGTCATAGTGCTGATTGTCCGTAAATACTTCTGCGATTAATTTGTCATGTGCTGTTTCATTCAGGTTCCTGAGCTGGCGCAAAAGTGCGGCATCCTCTGCTCCGCGACGTGAAGCCTCCATCCGCATGCCAAGCCACGGCCCATCCGTTCCAGGATACACCAAAAAGGCATCTCCACAAGGAAAGCTCGTGCCAATACCGGTATGGTTCGGACAACTTGTACCAAGGTACGGATCCATGCCTGGTGCAAATTGATTAAACCCCCAGTGTAGGAATCCGGCAATTCGGTTGGCTGCACAACCCCAAAACAGCAATCGTCCTTTCAGCAGCGCAAAATCAAGAAAGCGATTCAGCCAGCCACCCTCCGGCCCACAGCAAACATAGGTCCATACTTCTTCGCCCAGTGCAGTCAGTTCATCGAATGACGTTTTTTGTGCTTCATACCCTGGCGTTCCGGCTACCCAAATATCAATACCGCCCCGAAACTCTGCGGATGATACTGCTTCAATAATACGAACGCCTGGTAAATATTTTCGCAAAATGCAGGCCGCCAAATAGTACTGACGCTTTCTTGCCGCAAGGCACTTGTCATCCGGACAGTGGATATCTGGTTCATCATGAACGTGGAAGACAACTTTATCCTGCCAACCGTAAGAGGTTAACCATTCGGTTAAAGCTTGGACAAATTTGACTGTAAATGTGTATCCTTCAGCAGAGTCAATTGGCAGTTCTGGTGCCATGGCGCACTTGAAACTGTCAGTATACATATCCGGCATTCCATCTGGTCGGAACCCCCGACTGAGCAACGCTCCAAGCTCCATCTTTTGCATGCCAGAATCAAAGAAACATTGTACAAGCGGCGTTAAATAGGAAAAGTCAAAGCGCAAAGGAGAACGAGATACAACACAACGAGAATCAAGTTCAATGTAAAACATGGTCTGATGGATACGCCGCATTGCATCTGCATAGCGTCTTGCCATTGTATAGAAAGCCGGTGTACCAATATCTACATGATGAAACCGACTGATCGCCTCCTGACTGAACCAATTTGTTACCGGAAACGTATCTAATGGGATTTGAACGTCATAGACACGAACTTCAAGTTCGCAGATATAGAACCCAAGCTGTAATTCTGCCGTGTATTGGCCTGCTTGTAGTCCGGGGTTTGGGCAGAGACAAGCATACAATGCTGCCCGGCCATCATTTGAAGATACTTTTCCATCTAGTACCGGACACAGGCAATCATATACGCGAAATGGAGCGAGCCGCGTTGCATAGTGTGGCTTTTGCTGTGGACGCTGTTCAAGAACCATCGCGCCGCCCTGTTCAACACCATCGCCAGTATTATATTCTACGGGGACAGACTTCATCTCAAAGAACTCCGCAGAAAAATTATCACTATAAAGTCGAACATTCTGTGCATCATCTGTTTGTAAAATTAACTGTATTCCCGGTTTTGCATTCAGTGGCATTGCAATGCGGATTGAGCGCGGTAGCGTCTTTAACACAGAATCCGGATAAAAAAATTCTTCTCGCGCGCTGATAAGGCCGAAATAACTGTTGTATTCCATCTTCCCTCCATAAAAACAGCGCGGACGGGCGCAGACCCGCCCGCGCATTGTGCGTAGGTTCTGATTTCAGTTAATTATTTTGCAGTAATGCCAAGTTCGTTCGCAGCAGCGTTTACCTCATCGAGCATAGCAGACAGGCCCTTCGATTCATAAGAAGCAAGCAGATCATCGACCATCTGCTCAACAGGATCATTACCCATCATAATCTGCAGAAGATCATCATTCGTGCTGTAAGTAAACGAATCCTTGAGCGGCGTAGACAGGAACATAACACCATCATAGTAGGTCGGGAGCGTGCCGTTCGTAACAGCGTCATTGTGACGTGCTTCATTCATTGCACGATATTCAGACGGGATCGTAGAGGGGACAGTAGAATCCCAGTATTCCGGATTCCACATAGCCAGATGCGACAGGTCTGAACTATTGACGCAGAATGTGTACTTATCACCAAGCACAACGCCATCACGCATCACAACATTGCCATCAACAATGTCATAGTCCTCACCCTCAAAGCCACAGAACACCAGTCGGCGGCCTTCTTCCGAATAGAGATAGTCGAACAAGCGGCAGATAGCAGCCATCTTCTCGTCATCAACATTCGAAGAAATATAGCTTTCGGACCAAGATTCGGTATCTACGAAATAGTAACTATTTCCATCGGCAGACGGATAGAGCTTTGCAATACGGTTGTCCTCAAGGAATCTGCCTTCACCATAAAGTTCATCGTAGTCTCTGGCAATCCGATTATACAGGCCAGCAGGACCGGACCAAGCGAACACCATAGCAGCACTCTGACCCTGCAAGTATTTTTCCTTGCTGGTTTCAAGCTTTGCAAGGGCAATATCTTGCTCGATCACGCCATCCTGATAGAGATCGCGTGCGAACTGCATTGCACTGACCAGCTTGTCTCGACTCTCAAAATAGCTCGGAACAAAGCGGCCATCTTCATCTGCAACCCATTTTTTGTCCACAATACCTGCATACGGATAAATGAAGCCGCCGATCAATTCGGGAAGTGCCTGCGTCATACCGGAAACATGCTTGCCTTCCGGATCTGCTGCAATAATCTTTTTGATCATATCGCAGAACTCTTCATAGGTTTCCGGTTCTTTGGTCACGCCGGCGGCCTGAGCCAAATCCCAACGATAGACAACGTTTCTATCAAGAACGCTATATGTAATATCACCGTAGGTTGTACGCGGAATCATATAGAGTTTCCCGTTTCGGCTTGCCGCCTGTGCGCGCTCCATCTGCATATGCTCAGCAAGATTGGGATACGCAGACAGATCATCGGGAAGCGCACGAATGACGCCCTGATCAACCCAGTTCCCATAGAACGATTTGCTTACAAAATCTCCGGCAAAGATATCGGGAAGCTGACCGTTGGTAGCCCAAAGCTGGATTTTCTGTTCGCTGTCATCCCAAGTCACATTCTGCGGAACCAGGCGAACGCCGGTCTTTTCTTCCAACTGTTTCAGGATGGGATCGTCAGGATTTGCAAGCGCATCTTCTGCACTCCAAATTGCGATGCTGACCTCGACAGGAGCTTCTGCCGGTTCTGCCGTATTGTCGGTAGTTTCTGTCTGCGCAGTTTGCTCGGTTTTCGCGCTATCTTGCGCAGGGGTATTTTCCGGTTCGGTTGTGCTGGCTGCACAGCCGGCGAGCGCGCCAAGAAGCATCAGAACGCTCAGTGCAAGTGCGAGAAATCTGGTTGTTTTTTTCATCTTGATCTCCTTCTTTTGGTTCTATTTTATCGCCGCGCCGTCCTGTGCGCAACAATAATTCGATTTGACAGACGAATGCGGTTATTCTTTCACAGAACCGATCATTACGCCTTTTACAAAGTATTTCTGCAAGAACGGATATACACAAAGAATAGGAACCATTGTTACAATGATGGCCGCCATCTGAACTGCCTGTACAGAAACTTTGCCGTTGCTCATCATAGATTGTGCCTGGCTTCCGAGCTGGGTGTTGAAGCTGACCAGCACATCGCGCAAATAGATTTGCAGCGGTTTGAGATTTTTGTCGTTGATATAAAGGTATGCTTCCCACCAACTATTCCAGCGTTCCACCGCATAGAAAAGTGCAAATGTAGCAAGGAAGGGTTTGGAGATTGGAAGATAAATCCGCGTCAAGATTATGAAATCGTTCGCACCATCAATTCTTGCGGCTTCCTCCAAACTGGGTGGCAAACTGGCAAAATAATTCTTCATAATAATCAAGTAATATGTGCTGATCATCGTCGGAAGAATCATGCACCACACGGTGTTATTCAGATGAAGCTGACACATTACAAGATATGTAGGAATCAGGCCGCCGGAAAAAAGCATGGTGAATAAGATCAGACCCAGGAATAGTTTGCGGCCAAATAATCTTTTCTTGCTCAGCACATAGGCCGCCGTAACAGAAAAGATCATGTTCAGTGCAACACCAACAACTGTGACAAATATGGTCACGCCAAGTGATTTAAAGAAATACACATCTTTTGCGATGGCTTTATATCCCGTTAGGTCAAAAACATGCGGATAAAGATATGGGGAATATTTTGCGCTTGTCACAGTATTCGAGAATGAAACAATCAGAACGTTGTAAAAAGGGTACAATGTCAGAAGAGCCAACAGACCAAACACAATATAGAGGCAAATTTCAAACTTTGTCAGTCTTTTGTTCGCAAGTTTCTTTTTTCGTCTCATTGCATCCTCCTTAGAACAATCCGTCTTCACCCATTTTCGTTGTAACCTTGTTTGCGCTCCAAATCATGATTACACCGATGACAGATTTCAGAAGGCCGATTGCCGTAGTGTATCCAAAATTCGTTCCGGTCATGAAGGATTGACGATAGACATATGTATCGATGGTGTCCGCAACAGGGTAAACGGGAGAAGAATAGAGGTTAAAAATCTGATCGAACGAGGCACCACTCATGATGCTGCCAATCTGAAGTATCAACATAATGCACACGGTACCCCGAATACCAGGCCATGTGATATGGAGCATTTTTTGCAAACGGTTTGCTCCATCAATGTCTGCTGCCTCATAGAGCTGTGGATCAATGCCAGTTAAAGCAGCCATATAGATGATGGAATCCCAGCCAAATTCTTTCCATATATTAGATATCCAAATAAACGGACGGAATGTAGTTAATCCCATCAGCGGTGCGACTTGCTTCCACCCCAGCGCTGCAAAAATCTGATTCACAATACCGTTGGATGCAAACATATTGATGAGAATGCCGGACAGAACAACCCATGAAATAAAATGAGGGAACGTGAACACTGTTTGGAAAAACTTTTTTACCCGAGGATGGCGAATCTCGTTGAGGAGAATCGCAACAATAATCGGAACAGGAAAATGGAACAGTAACTTTCCAAAGCTGAATATCAGCGTATTTTTGAAAGCGCGCCAAAACTCTGCATCGCGGAACATTGCTTTGAAATGTTCAAGACCAACCCAAGGGCTATGCCATAAACCCATATCATAGCGATAATTCCGAAAGGCCAATGTAATGCCGCCCATAGGCAGATAGCAGAAAATCACATACCAAGCCAAGACCGGAATCAGCATTAAATAAAGCAGTTTGTCATTCCAAAGTCTGTTTCGGATGATGGAACCGCGACTTTTATTGGGCGTCTGCCTGACTTTTTTTACTGCGGCTTCTTTCATTGTACAAGTTCCTTTCCTTCTCTCTTTGTAATCAGCATATCTGTTTTCAACTCTGTTTGGTATGGACGGATTCAAGCATTTTTACCTACTATTTTTTCATTTTCTCAAAAAATATGTGCAATATTTATATTTCTTTGCGAAAATATGGATTGGCTTTAGGTTTATGAACGCTTTTTCCATATCGTTTTCCTTTGAAATATGCTATACTTTTCATCAAGGGAAGGGATGACGCGTGAAAAAAATTTTTGGAAAACCAATTTTAAAACAATACCTCACAGTCGTAGCATGCTTGCTTTCACTAACATTACTGCTGTCGGTATGGGGGTATGGATATATCTACCAGATGATGACCAAGAGCGCCACTTCCTACGCCCAGGAAACAGCGCACAGTTTTGATGCCGAAATCCAATATATTGTCCGCCGTGCCGATTCTATTTTTGTAAATTTGCTATTCGACCCGGAAATTGAACAATTCCTGTTAACTCCTTATTCCAGCCGAACTCCGCAGTACATCAATGCACTGCAAATGCAATTCTTGTCATATTCATTTATGAATGCAGACATTACGGATATCGCACTGTCATCACCCACGATGAACTGGTCAAATTATTTTGATGCAGCAACATTGCAAAATTTTCGTGAACAGATGGAAAACACCTATGGTGTTAAGTGCCTTGGGCTGCAAGCATCCCCCTTGACAACACTAAAAAAGTCAAATGAAGTACGCCTTGTATTTGCTAGAAATATGTATGGGATGCACGCAAACAGTTCATATGGGAAATTGCTCGGAACCATATTTCTTTCTCTGGATTTGAACAAATCACCAATCACGCTTCCTTCCAACGATTCACTCGGCACTTATTTTATTCTTGTAAGCAGCGACAGCTCATTTTCATTTAATTGCCCCCAAGCATTATGCACGGAAATTCTGTCACAATGGGACAAAAAAATATTGCAGAGCGGATATTCTGAACAAGATATCCCCGGATACCGCATTTATGCAAGTCAGGTAGATGGAACGGATCTGTATATTTTAAGCGTGCTGAACCGTGAAATTCTTACAAAAGACGTAAACCAAACTATGACAATCTTTATGATTGTCGTTATTCTGGTGTTGCTGGTTCTGGCATTGTTAATGCTGGTCTTACGGCAAAGTGTTGTAACACCGATTCAATCTTTAAACGCCCATATCCTACAATTAAAGGATCAGCCACCGATAGAACAGAAGCCAGCTATGAAAATTGCGGGCTGTGAAGAAATTCAAAACCTGAACAGTTCTTTCCAAGAGCTTCTTGACCGGCAAACACAGCTTTCACAGGAGTTGCATGACACTACGGTTACGCTTTATGAATCAGAACTCGGACGAAAACAAGCGGAATTAGACTTTCTGCGTAGCCAGATCAATCCGCATTTTCTATATAACGCACTTGAATCCATCAACTCTTTGGCGTCAGAGCATGGCATCAACGAAATAAGTGATGCAGTCGCAGCGCTTGGTAAACTCTTTCGGTATAATGTCAAAGGAGCTGGTATGGTTCCACTGCGTCAGGAACTTGACACAATCAGAGCCTATTTGACCGTCCAGCAATTACGCTTTGCTGAGAAGCTGAATGTTATTACCAGCGTAAGAGAAAACACATTGGATCTGCCTATCATGAAACTGCTTGTGCAGCCGCTGGTAGAAAATGCAGTACACCACGGTATTGAACCCAAATCCGGCCGTGGCACATTGTATATTGGTGCGCGTCAAAAGGCCGATAAGCTGCTTATAAGCGTTTATGATGACGGCGTCGGAATTCCGGTGCACGAACTGAAAGCATTGCAGTCACAGTTGAAAGACCCACCGTCCAGCACGAACGGTGTGAATGAACACATCGGACTCATGAATGTTGCTTGCCGCATACGTCTGCAATATGGCGAGGAATATGGTTTGTGGATTGAAAGTGATCCAGGCAGTGGAACCCGTCAAATCCTTACGCTGCCAGTTACCCCAAAGGAGGAAACAGAATGCTGAATGTTTTACTCGCAGACGATGAAGCAAAAGTCATTCGACATCTTCAGACTGCCATACCGTGGAAGCAGCTTGGACTCCAAGTTTCAGCCACTGCACAGGATGGAATAGCCGCGCTACATGCAGCAAGAGGTACTGCAATTGACATTGTTATTACTGATATTCGGATGCCAGGAATGGATGGGCTTGCGCTCTGCCAAAAAATGCGTGAACTGAACCCAGATATCCAGTTCATTATTCTCAGCGGTTATCAGGATTTTTCTTATGCAAAAAGAGCAATTGATTTGCAGGTGCTGGGTTACTGCCTGAAACCAATCGATATCAGTGATTTGACTGCCCTGTTGCGTACTGCGGTTCGTAACGCAATGCACAGAAGAACAGACAGTGATGAATTGCTGGATTTGATTGAGGGCGGCAACCCAGATGAAATCACAACGGCATTTTCCGAACTAGGTATTTACAACCATGAAATTTATGCCGCAGCGTCTTTCGGTGTACATAATATTGAAAAGCCGCTTGGCGCTCAGATAAGCTACAAGCTTGGAAAACATAAATACCTGTATTTTTCTGAGCAGCCGTTTGATACCGCTGCAGCGCAAAAGATCATCGCTTATGCCGGAAATCGGGGCGGAGTTGGTATTCCGCAAGACTCCGCCCCTCCAGAAAATCTCCGAAATGCAGTTGAGGATGCTCTGGCAATGGCCTTTCAGTTCTTTGTAAATGGGCGCGCAACGCTATGCTCGGCATTACAGGAAACTGCATTGACACACGATGCATTTACACGTTTGGATGCTGCGGCACAGCAGCCGATGAAACTCAAGGTTTTTTTGGAAGAATTATCTCATGCAGATTGCAGTTTGATTTTTAACATTCGAACAGCGTTTGTGTTTTGCAACCGCGTGGCAGCAAGCCCAGCGTTTGGAAGCGCCGACTGCCAAGGGGAACGTATGTTATACGGATTTGAGCAGCTCCCCGCTGATTATGGCAGTCTTTCTGAGTTGCTCCATTCTTTTTCAAACGAAATTATTTCTACTGCCATTCCGCTGAAACCCGCCAGCGCTTCCGGAAGCTTTTTGCCAATTTTGCGCTATCTGGAAGAAAACTATGAAAAAGATCTATCGTTAAAAAAGATTGCAGACCAATTCCACCTGAACGCTTCTTATATCAGCCAATTGATTCGTAGTGAAACCGGGTTAACCTATACGCAGTATCTAACAGAGTTGCGTATCAACAAGGCAAAAGAGCTTCTGCGAACGAGCTCGTTGAGCCTGGCTGAAATCAGCGAAGCAGTCGGTTTTAATGACTATTTTTACTTCATCAAGAAATTCAAAAAAGAAGTTGGAGTAACGCCCGGAAAATATGTGCCATAACGCATGATTTTGCATTGAGAATTTGACCTTAGGTATACAGAACAACATAAATACGGCATGACTGATTGGCTTCAGTCATGCCGTGTTTGTTTATCTTAAATAGCATCTACTGGCATATTTCAACGCAGTGTCCGGACATATTCCGAGGGCGTCATCCCAGCCACGGCGCGGAATTGACGGGAAAACTGCTGCTGGCTGGAAAATCCGAGCTGCTTTGCGATCTCACCCATGGACAGCGCACCGTCGCGCAGGAGCAGCTTGCTCTCCTCAATCCGGACCTTCGCCAGATAGACGCCCGGCGTCATGCCAAGCTGCGTGCGGAAAATCCGGTGCAGATAGGTCGTGCTAATGTGTGCTGAATCTGCGAGCTGCTGCAAGGAGAGCTTCTGTCCGGAACGGGCAGAGATCGTCTGAATCAGATGATCTACAATGCGCTGCTCCGTGTGGCTGGTTGCGGGAAGCGCTTTCGGCTTTTCGCTGCGGCGCGTTTGCTCGCTGCGCAGGAGGCTGATGAGCAGCAGCCGGAGCAGGCTCTCCATGCTGTCATGGGCGTATTCCGCGGCATTGTTTTCGGCCAGCATCTGCCGCAGCAGCGCGACTTGTTGTTCCGTCAGTGAAAATCTGCGTCCTGCCAGCGCTGCACAGGGCGACGCGGCATCCGTCCGGAAGGAGACCGTCAGAAAGTTGACCGGCAGATCGGCGTATTGCATATGCCAGACATTCCGGCCAATCAGCAGGAGCTCCTGCTGCTGCAGCAGAATGTCCGTGCCACCGGCCAGATTGTGGAGTTCCCCGCGGTCAACATAGACCAACTCCATGGCCTCGTGCTGCTCACCGCGGAAATAAAAGTCCCGCGCGCACTCCTGATAGAAAAAGGTGCAGAGCTGGTTGAACTTCAGACTGTTTGTATCGGACTGAAATTCTACGGCAGGGTGCTCCGCGACGGATAGGAGGACACTGCTTTCGGATGTATAGCAATCGATTTGACAACTGTCCTCCAGCGCGGCTATGGAAAAATGGACGCCCGGACAAAGCTCAAACAACCGGTCAAGATAATACAGTTCAAAAGCATCATCCGCATATATGACAAGCAGAGACATCCCGGAAACATAGTCCAGAATGACAGGCGCATCAGAACGGAATTCTTCAGCGGCGTCCCCGGAATGCAGCTCCATATGCCGGACGGAGAATCCGGTTTCCGGGACGGAGGACAGAATCTGACCAAATCGCCGGATGTGGGACGAGGAAAGATTTTTGATTTGCATGCTGGCACCTCCGCTCGGTCTGGTTTTATCATATTCCACTCTGCTTTGCAAGAACATTTTACAAATACTTCATAAGATTTATCAAATCCTGCACAAAACACGCAAAAAACTTGCCTTCTTTTTTCTGCCTGCTATGATGGAGGCAGAAACAAAAAACAAGGCAGCAGGAGGCCAGAACTATGAATCAGAACAATCCGACGCTTGTCATTATGGCCGCCGGAATGGGCAGCCGGTTTGGGGGACTCAAGCAGATCGAGCCGGTCGATCCGGAAGGACATATCATCATTGATTTTTCCCTGTTTGACGCATGGCGCGCAGGCTTCCGCGACGTGGTGTTCATCATCAAGCGCGAGATGGAAGCGGAGTTCCGCGAATGCATCGGGAGCCGCATGGAGCAGTATTTCCATGTGTCCTACGTCTATCAGGAGCTTGACCGCCTGCCGGAGGGCATAGAAGTTCCGGAGGGACGCACAAAGCCGTGGGGCACCGGCCACGCGCTGGCCTGCTGCAAGGGTGTGGTAAACGGCCCGTTTGCCGTCATCAATGCGGATGATTTCTATGGCCGCACGGCGTTCTCGGAAATCTATGATTTTCTCGCGGCGCAGACCGATGAGAGCAAGTATGCCATGGTCGGCTACCGTCTGAAAAACACGGTGACGGAGTTCGGCTCCGTGGCGCGCGGCGTGTGCGAGATCGAAAACGGCATGCTGACCGGCGTGACGGAGCGCACGAAGATCTTCAAAAAGGGCACGGACGCGGAATACACCGAGGATGGGGAGCATTTCTTCCCGCTGGCAGGCGACACCATCGTGTCGATGAACCTCTGGGGCTTCTCGGCGCACGTTCTGGACGAGCTGTGGAGCCGCATGGGCGCGTTCCTGACAGAAGCAATGAAGACAAATCTGCTCAAGTGTGAATACTTCCTGCCGTTTGTGGTAAATGAGCAGCTTGCAGACAAGTCCGCAAGCGTGCAGGTGCTGCCGTGCGAGGAAACGTGGTACGGCGTGACCTACCGCGAGGATCTGGCATCTGTCAAGGAAGCCGTGGCCAGGATGAAGGCGGAGGGCATTTATACGGAGGAGCTTTGGAAATGAACGAAAACCTGTTTGAAGTACTGCGCGCCTTCCGGCTGGACGCGAAGCCTGTTTCCTGTGAGCCGTATGGCTGCGGGCACATCAATGTGACCTATCTTGCTGTGATGGAAAGTGGCCGGCGCTATATCCTGCAAAAAATCAACAACAACACGTTCCGCGACGTGGCGGGGCTGATGGAAAATATCACTGCCGTCACGGAGTTCCTGCGGACAAAAACAGACGACCCGCGCGGCGTCCTGACGCTTGTAAAAACGCATGACGGCGCAAGCTATCTGCACGCGCAGGATGCCTATTGGCGCGTGTATGATTTTGTGGAAGATTCGATTTGCCTCCAGCTTCCCGAGACGGACGAGGACTTTTATCAGAGCGCCGTGGGCTTCGGCACGTTCCAGCAGCTCCTGACGGATTTTCCGGCGGCGAAGCTGCACGAGACCATCCCGAATTTCCACAATACACCGGACCGTTACCGCGCGCTTCTGGAGACATTGGAGCGCGACCCCATGCACCGGGCAGCGCAGGTTCAGCCTGAAATTGAATTTGCGCTGGCCCGGCAGGCAGAGATGGCAACTATTCAGAATGCGCTGACTGCCGGCGAACTGCCGCTGCGCGTGACGCACAATGACACGAAGCTCAATAACGTCCTGCTGGACGCAAAAACGCGCAAAGCGCTGTGCGTCATCGATCTCGACACGGTCATGCCTGGATCGAGTCTTTATGACTTCGGCGATTCCATCCGCTTTGGCGCGGCAACTGCCGCAGAGGATGAAAAAGACATTTCCAAAATGGAGATGAGTCTCGACCGCTTCCGCGTCTTTACGCGCGGCTATGTCCGCGCCTGCCCCGGCCTGACGGCAAAGGAGCTGGAGCTGCTGCCAATGGGCGCAAAGACCATGACGATGGAGTGCGGCGTCCGCTTCCTGACGGACTATCTGGACGGGGATCATTATTTCGCCGTTCACCGCGACGGGCAGAACCTCGACCGCGCCCGCACCCAGTTCAAGCTCGTGGCGGACATGGAAAAGAAATGGGACGAAATGCGGAAGATCGTAGAGGAGGAATCGAGATGAACGTACTTGTGACCGGCGGCGCCGGATATATTGGCAGTCACACCTGTGTGGAGCTGATCAAGGCGGGTCATACGCCGATTGTAATTGACAATCTCAGCAATTCTAACCCTGAAAGCCTGCACCGCGTAGCCGAAATTACCGGCAAGACGGTGGAGTTCATCGAGGGCGATGTGCGCGACGAGGCGCTGCTGGAAAAAATCTTTGCAGAGCATGAGATTTCCTGCGCCATCCACTTCGCGGGACTCAAGGCCGTCGGCGAGTCCGTTGCCAAGCCGCTGGAATACTACCGCAACAATCTGGACGCGACCATGACGCTCTGCAAGGTCATGGCGAAGCACAACGTCAAGCGCATCCTCTTTTCCTCGTCCGCGACGGTCTACTCCGGCGACAATGAGATGCCGCTGCGCGAGACCTCCAGACCGGAAACTGCACCAATCCCTATGGCTGGACAAAATACATGGGGGAGCAGATCCTGCGTGACATCGCAAAAGCGGACCCCGACTGGTCGGTCGTGAACCTGCGCTATTTTAACCCTGTGGGGGCGCACGAAAGCGGAAAGATCGGCGAGCATCCGAACGGCATTCCGAATAACCTCATGCCCTACATCTCGCAGACCGCCATCGGCAAGCGCGACCACCTGAACGTGTTCGGTAATGACTATCCCACGCCGGACGGCACCGGTGTGCGCGACTATATCCACGTGGTCGATCTGGCGAAGGGCCATGTTGCCGCGATCCAGTATTTGATGACCCACACCGGCGAGGGCGTGTTCAACCTCGGCACCGGTCACGGCTACAGCGTGCTTGACATGGTTCACGCCTTTGAGGAGGCAAACGGCGTCAAGGTGCCGTATGAGGTCACTGCCCGCCGCCCCGGGGACCTTGCGACCTGCTATGCAGACCCGGCGAAAAGTCTCGCGGTGCTCGGCTGGAAGGCGGAAAAGGATCTCGTCGATATGTGCCGCGACACGTGGAACTGGCAGAAACAAAATCCAAACGGATATGAGCAATAAGGAGCGATCAAAATGCTGCACCTGAATATCATCAAAGTCAAAACACCCGAAGAAATGGGAAAGGCGGCTGCCGACGAATTTGAGGCGGTCATCTGCCGCAAGCCCGCCTGTGTGATGGGACTTGCCACCGGCTCGACGCCGCTGCCGCTCTACCGCGAGCTGATCGCGCGTGAACAGGCTGACAAGCTCGACTTTTCGCGCGTCCGCTCCGCAAACCTCGACGAATACAAGGGTCTTGCACCCGACCACCCGCAGAGCTACCGCCGCTTCATGCAGGAAAACCTGTTTGACCACATTTCCATCAAGCCCGAAAACACCATCGTTCCCGATGGTCTGGCCGCCGACATCCCCGCCATGTGCGAAGCCTACGAGCGCCAGATCGAGGACTGGGGCGGCGTGGACATTCAGCTGCTCGGCATCGGCCACGACGGCCACATCGGCTTCAACGAGCCGTGCGACCACTTCCCGGTCATGACGCATGAGGTACAGCTGACCGAAATGACCCGCGAGGCGAACAAGCGCTTTTTCGCATCGCTCGATGAAGTTCCGACCGCTGCCATCACAATGGGTGTTGGGACGGTCATGGCGGCAAAGAAGATCGTCATGGTCATCACCGGCGCAGATAAAGCGGACATTCTCTACAAGGTCTTCTTCGGGCCGGTCACGCCAGAGGTTCCGGGCTCCATCCTGCAATTCCATTCCGATGTAACGCTGATCTGTGACGAGGCGGCGGCTGCCAGAATGCCGGAGTGAGGCACGCTATGCAGTATTTGGGCATTGAATATTCGATCAAAAACCTGCCTGTGCTTGATGCGGCGTTCATTCCGTTCGGCGTGTGGGCAAAGGCGTATCTGAAAGAAGCCAGCCGCCCGTTCAAAATCGCCGTCGAGCGCGAAAACGGGCTTGTCTCCGTGTTTGAGACGAAGCTGCGCGGCGCGGAGTTTGCAGAGGCGAACTACCGCTATGCCGAGCGCTATGTGAAGATGCTCCTGTGGAGCGTTGGCGGCTGGAAGGTCTGCCTGTGCGGCGACGGCGCGATTGCCGCGCGGATGCAGGACGAATACCGCATGGGCGGTAAGCGCGAATTTGACGTGCAGTTCATGCAGGACGTGTACGAGCGGCCGTTTGAGATCGTGATCTCGGACGCTGCGCACTTCCCGCAGGCGCACGAGCAGACGAAAAAAGCGGGCGGTCACACGAACGGCTGCCGCATCGGCTTTGACGCGGGCGGCTCTGACCGGAAGGTTTCTGCCGTCGTGGACGGCGAGACCGTCTACTCCGAGGAGGTCGTCTGGCACCCCAAAACGAGCGAGAACCCGCAATACCAGTACGACGGCATTGTTGCCGCGTTCAAAACGGCAGCGTCCAAAATGCCGCGCGTGGACGCCATCGGCGTCTCGTCCGCAGGTGTCTTCATCGGCAACGCCCCGATGGTGTCCTCCATCTTCATCAAGGTTCCGCGCTCCCGCCGCGAGGAGGTCAAGACCATCTATGACCGCGCGGCAAAGGAGCTTGGCGATATTCCCATTGTGGTTGCCAATGACGGCGATGTGTCCGCGCTGGCAGGGGCCATGAGTCTGCATGAGGGCGCGGTCATGGGACTTGCCATGGGCACGAGCGAAGCGGTCGGCTACGTCAACCGCGAGAGCAATCTGCTCGGCTGGTTCAGTGAACTGGCGTTTGCACCGGTCGATCTGAACGAGCACGCCATGCGCGATGAGTGGTCGGGCGATATCGGCGTGGGCTGCAAGTATTTTTCGCAGGACGCAGTCGCAAAGCTCGCGCCTGCCGCGGGCATTGCGCTCTCCGAAAGCCTTACGCCCGCGGAAAAGCTCAAGGAAGTGCAGAAGCTGGCAGAGCAGGGCGTTCCCTACGCACTGGACATTTTCAAGTCCATCGGCGTGTATCTCGGCCATACGCTGTGCCTGTATGAAATGCTCTATGATATCCGCAATCTGATCGTCCTCGGGCGCGTGGCGTCCGGCGTGGGCGGCGATCTGATCGTCGCTGAATGCCAGCGCGTTCTGAGCGAAGAATATCCGGAGCTTTCTCAGAAGCTCCGCGTCATGCTGCCGGATGAGCAGTTCCGCCGTGTCGGGCAGTCGATGGTAGCAGCCAGTCTGCCGGAGGTGTAAGGATGCTCTATAAAAATGCGAATCTTTTCGTGGATGGCCGCTTTCAGCATGGTTCATTCCGTGTGGAAGATGGCAGATTCACCGAAATCCTGACCACCGTTCCCACAGAGGACGGCGTTGATCTGGAAAACCAGTATGTCATTCCGGGACTTGTGGACGTCCACAACCACGGAAATTCCGGCGCGGACTTTTCGGACGGTGACTATGACGGGCTTGTGAAAATGGCGCGGTACGTCGCGCAAAACGGCGTGACGAGCTTCGCGCCCGCGTCCATGACGCTGCCGTATGACGTGCTGGAGGCGGCATACAAAACGGCAGTTCGGCTCAGAAACGAACAGCCGGAGGGTTGCGCACGCATCATGGGCATCCAGATGGAGGGGCCGTTCTTCTCCGAAAAGAAAAAGGGCGCGCAGAACGGCGCGTACCTGAAAAATCCGGATTTTGACGCGTTCAAGCACCTCTATGACGTCTCCGAGGGTCTCATCCGCATTGCGGACGTGGCGGCGGAGCTGCCCGGTGCGGCAGAATTCACCAAACAGGCGTCCAAGCTCTGCACCGTCTCCATTGCACACACAGACTGCACCTATGAGGAAGCCAGCGCCGTCTTTGATGCGGGTGCCAGCCATCTGACGCACCTCTATAACGCAATGCCCGGCATCCACCACCGCAAGCCCGGACCCATCGGCGCAGGTTCGGAGCGCGAAACCGTCATCGCGGAGCTGATCTGCGACGGGCAGCACATCCATCCGAGCGCCGTGCGTATGGCGTTCCGTCTGTTCCCCGGCCGGATTTGCCTGGTTTCCGATGCGCTGCGCTGCTGCGGAATGCCGGATGGGAAATACACCCTCGGCGGGCAGGACGTGTTCCTAGCGGGCGGCGTTGCAAAGCTGGCCGACGGCACGCTCGCGGGTTCAGCGACAAATCTCTATGACTGCATGAGGAACGCCGTGGCATTCGGCATCCCGAAGGAGCAGGCAATTTTGTCCGCAACGCTGATCCCCGCGAAAGAACTGGGGCGTGAGACAGAGATTGGTTCCATCGAATCGGGCAAGCGGGCAGACTTTGTGGTTTGTGACGAAAATCTTGCCCGGCAGGCAACCTATCTCGGGGGAAATCTGCAATGAAAAAGTATACTATTTTTAAGACTAACGGCGTTCCGGATTGGAGCGCCGTTCCGGCAATCTCAGCGGAGTGCGTTTTATGGGAGCCGGACTGCGGCGTCCGGATGGCACAGCAGCTCTGCTATGATGAAACGGCGCTCTACGTCCGGCAGCGGGCGAAAGAAACCGCCGTCCGCGCGGAGTATACTGCGCCGCTGAGTCCTGTCCACGAGGACAGCTGCATGGAATTCTTCTTCGCGCTCGGCGAAGACGATCGATATTTCAACTTTGAGATCAATCCGAACGCCTGCTTTGAGCTGGGTTTCGGACCCAATCGCAGCAATCGCATCCGTCTCTGCCACAAAGACGAGCAGGAGACGTTTCGGGCGCGATGTGCCCGCACGCCGGACGGCTGGACGGCGGAGTACCGGCTCCCGTTGGAATTCCTTCGCCTGTTCTATCCGGACCTCCGTCTGGAGCCCGGCGCTTCTTTCCGCGCAAATTGCTACAAATGCGGCGACAGGACAGAGCGCCCGCACTTTCTTGCGTGGAATCCGGTCGCATCCGGAACGCCGGACTTCCACCGACCGCAGGATTTTGGGAGCATGTGTCTTGCGTGAATCAGAAAAACTGAAATAAGGGATGTGTACTTCAGATATGATAAGAAGTATATATGCGGCGGTGGATTCGCTGCTGGGGTATGCGAAAAACTACGGTCTTATGGACGCGCTGGACGAGACCTTTTGCAGAAACGCACTTTTGTCTGAACTGAAGCTGGAAAGTTATGAAAAGCAGTCCAATAGCGTGGATTTTCCAGACTGTTTGAATCTGCTCTGCGACTATGCGGCGGAGCAGGGACAGATCCACGACACGATTGCGGAGCGCGACCTGTTTGACACGCGCCTGATGGGTTGTGTCACGCCGCGGCCGTCGGAGGTCGTGCGGAAGTTCTGGAGCTTGTATCAGGAAAGTCCGAAAGCAGCGACGGATTATTTCTATAAGCTGAGTCAGGACTGCAACTACATCCGCCGCGACCGTATCGCAAAGGACGAGCACTGGGTTTCCAACACAAAATATGGAGAGCTGGAAATCTCCATCAACCTCTCCAAGCCCGAAAAAGACCCGCGCGATATCGCGGCGGCGAAGCTGAAAAAGGCGTCCGGTTATCCGAAATGCCTGCTCTGCGTCGAAAATGTCGGCTACGCGGGCACGATCTCGCACCCGGCGCGGCAGAATCTGCGGGTCATGCCGGTAAAAATCAACGGCCAGCCGTGGGGATTTCAGTATTCGCCCTACGTCTATTATAACGAGCACGCCATCGTCATGAACACCGAGCACACGCCGATGGTCATCGACCGGGCGGCGTTTGACAAGCTCTTTTCCTTTGTCGAGCAGTTCCCACATTATTTCCTCGGCTCGAACGCCGACCTTCCCATCGTGGGCGGAAGCATCCTGGCCCATGAGCATTTCCAGGGCGGCCACCACACGTTCCCGATGGAAAAAGCCGAGAAAGAGTTTGGATTTGAAGTTCCGGGGTTCAAGGACGTGGATTGCTGCGTGGTCAAGTACCCGATGACGGTGCTGCGGCTGAACAGCGCGAACAAAAATCAGCTCTGTGAGCTGGCGGGAAAGATCCTTTCCAAGTGGCGCAAGTATTCTGACCCTGAGGCGATGATCTTTGCGGAAACCGACGGCGAGCCGCACAATACCATCACGCCGATCGCGCGGATGAGAAACGGCCGGTACGAGCTTGACCTGGTGCTTCGCAACAACCTGACAACGCCGGAGCACCCGATGGGACTCTACCATCCGCATGAGGAGCTGCACCACATCAAGAAGGAGAACATCGGCCTGATCGAGGTCATGGGTCTGGCGATCCTGCCGGGACGGCTGAAAAAAGAGATGGCTGACCTCAAAGAGGCACTCCTGAACGGCGAAGACCTCAGAGCGTCCGAAACGCTTGCCAAGCACGCGGATTGGGCTGACGAATTCATGGGCAGACACCCGGAATTCAATGCGGAAAACGCGGAAGACATCATCAAGGATGAGATCGGACAGGTATTTGCCAAAGTCCTCGAATGTGCAGGTGTCTACAAGTGTACGGCAGAGGGTCGTGAACACCTCAAAAAGTTCTTGACGGAGGTTCAGAATGGATAAGATCTATCATTTTTCCGCGCCGGGGCGCACGGAGATCGGCGGCAACCACACCGACCATCAGCACGGCTGCGTGCTGGCTGCGGCGGTCGATATGGAGACAACGGCGGAGGTTCGCCTGAACGGCACGAACGTTATCCGCGTCGATTCTGAGGGCTATAGGCCGGTTGAAATTGACCTCAGTGACCTGAAAATCCGGGAAGAAGAAAAGAATACCACCGCTGCATTGATTCGCGGTGTGGCGGCGGCGTTCGCCCAGCGTGGCTACAAGCTGTCGGGCTTTGATGCGAAGGTCAAGTCGACCGTGCTGCCCGGCTCGGGCCTCTCCAGCTCGGCAGCGTTCGAAGTCCTGATCGGCCGCATCCTGAACGGCCTGTTTGCAGACAATGCGGTTTCGGCCATTGAGATCGCGCAGATCGGGCAGTACGCGGAAAACGTGTACTACGGCAAGCCGTCCGGTCTGATGGATCAGATGGCGTCGAGCGTCGGCGGATTGGTTTTCATCGACTTCAACGACCCGAAAACGCCGATCGTCGAGAAGGTCGATTACGACTTCGCGCACAGCGGCTATACGCTCTGCACGATCGACTCCGGCGCGGATCATGCTGATTTGACCGACGAATATGCGGCAATGCCGATTGAAATGAAAAAAGTCGCGAAGTTCTTTGGCAAGGAAGTTTTGCGCGAGGTCGATGAGCAGGAGTTCTACGAAAAGATCGCTGATGTCCGCAAGGAAACGGGCGACCGCGCGGTGCTGCGCGCCATCCACTTTTTCAACGAGAACCGCCGTGTGCAGATGCAGGTGCGTGCACTGAAAAACGACCATTTCGATGCCTTCCTGCGCTACGTCAACGAATCCGGCATGGCGTCGTGGACGCTGCTGCAAAACGTGATTCCTGCCGGATATATCGAAAAGCAGGATATGGCGCTTACGATTGCGCTCTGCCAGCAGCTTCTTGCGGGGGAGGGCGCGGTGCGTATCCATGGCGGCGGCTTCGCCGGCACGGCGCTGGCGTTCGTGCCGAACGACAAGTTTGAGCGCTTCAAGGCTGGCGTTGAAGCTGTGCTCGGAGAAGGCCACTGCCATAAGCTCCAGATCACCGAAAATAGCCCTGAATTGGCATAAAATTCGTATAAAATATACCTTTTCGAGTGTTTACAGATAGGAGGAAATGTGTCAAACTGGTGATAGCAGATGGTATCCTATAAAGAAGAATTTGTTCATTCAGATCATTTGTTATATGCGCAGCTTGGGAAAAATGTGCGTGAACTGCGAAAGCAATGCGGATGCAGCCAGGAAGAATTGGCAGAGCAGCTTGGTACCGAGCAGAAACAGATATCCAGAATCGAACGCGGTGAAGCGCGGCCGAATTTGACGCTGTGCCTGAAGTTGGCGAATGCCTTTCAGGTATCAGTGGATGCTCTGCTGGATGGCGTTGTCGAACAGGAGATGGTGCGCACCATGCTGAACGAGTCATCTGAGCAGCTTCTCGCACAGGAGCTGCTGCAAGTGGTAAAACGATATATCCGATAGACAAAAATAGCGGTGTTCCGGCGAACACCGCTATTTTTAACCAGCTTCGTATTCTTGCGTCTGCATCAGCCGCATAACGCCGAGCAGAAATTCCTGCTGTTCAGGCGAAAAAGTAGCAGCAGTGTGCATGATTTCGTCCAGACGCGGATTCTTTTCTTCAAACTCCGGATAGATGAGCCACTCGGTTGGTGCGCCCAGCGTCCGCAGCAGCTTTTCCATTGTATTGAGCGTCGGCCGCCGCTCACCTCGTTCCAATGCGGCGATATGCCTCGCGGTAAGCCCAACCTGATCCGCAAGCTGTTCGCGCGTCATATTCTTCCCCTCGCGCAATTCTTCCAATTTTTCACCGAAACGCTCCTCTAATGGAGTATTATAAATCGACACCAGTAGTTCACCTCCAACACGAGTATTGTACAGAATACCCGCTGTTTCAGAAATGCTCTAATGGTGTCGAATTTTGTTCACTATCAGAGGACGAAATAAGGAAATACCTCCAGCGCCGCATATAAAAAAACGGCAGTGCTGGAGGGCGATCCGTGCGACTAAAGCGCTCCATTCCTGCCGGGATGGAGCGTTTTATGCTATTTTCCCCTAAAAAGAGGCGCGGGCTGCGCCTCAAATGGTGACCAGCAGCCCAGAACACCGGTAGATTCCACTCGTGCCGCAAGGCCGCTTTCAAACAAGTGGCAGTTGTACGGCGTCGAGTGGAACTACCGGTGAATATTTTTAGCGTCCGTCAGTGTGCATACGCTGCAAATTGCAGCCGAAGCGCGCTGACGGATTTTTATTACCCCATTCGTGCGCCTCCGCTTTTGAAATTTTGGTTTTCTCAAAATTTCAAAAGAACGGAGGAAACGCCATGTCAAGGCGCAGAACAAAAGCGGAAGAAATCCGCAATCCGGAACATTATTTCAATCGCTATGTTGCTTGTGAGCGAAAAAAAGAGCAAGAGGAAGATGCAGAGTATTACAATCTGCATTGCTCTCTGGACGAACTGTCAGAACAGGCAGCCGCTGGCTTTAATCACGATTTTGCCTATTTCTTCTCTGTAACAGAGAAAACGAAGATATGGAACGTCTCTACGCAAAGAAAAATGTGTTCGGATGGATCGATCAAATTGAAAACCAAAAACTCCAGAAAGCGGTTGCACAGTTACCTGCCGACAAGAAGCTCCTGCTGACATTGCGATATCAATACCGAAAAACACAACGTGAGGTCGCGCAGATTATGAACATCAAACAGTCCTCTGTATGCGAGCGAGAGAACAGAATTTTGAAAGAAATTAAAAAATTTTTGAAATGAGCCTATCAAAACCTTCGATTTTATCCCTACTAGTAATGAGGGGACGTTTTCAGTCCGCCCCATGCAGCTTGAAAAGTACATATCCAGCGACTGAATGACATCAAGCGGACGAGCCAGAAATGGAACAGCGATGCGGAGGATGCGCGAAGACCACCTGTACAGATTTCCTG
>OOCB01001382.1_pt1 | contig 32854 bp, 30 predicted proteins | sample 1671351 | NCBI WGS metagenome assembly OOCB01 (sample SAMN06348148, study PRJEB24527) | human gut metagenome | biome: human gut; feature: ankylosing spondylitis patient; material: feces | host: Homo sapiens | place: China | collected 2015-10 | reverse complement strand
TCTGCGCTTTTGGCTTAGCATCTGCCGCACCTCGCTCGCCGTATCGGCACTTAGAATTATGCGGTATTGCCTAAAATAACAAAATAAACTGCCGCGGGCGCCCTGCCAAAAACAGAGCGCCCGCGGTTTTTTGTATATTCAGATATTATTCTACATTCAAAATCGTTCCGCCGCCGATTACGCTTTCGCCGTTGTACAGCACAACGGCCTGGCCGGGGGCAATGGCGCGCTGGGGGGCGGCAAAATCCACCCGCACGCGGCCATCCGGCAGCAGGGTAGCGGTGGCCGGGCGTTCCGGCTGGTGGTAGCGGGTGCGGGCCGTGCAGGGCAGCGGCTGGCCCACGGCGGGCGGTGCGGCGATCCAGTTCCACTCGTCCGCCAGTAAGGATGAGTGGAACAGCGCACGTTCCAGCCCCACCGTCACGGTGTTTTCCGCCATGTTCTTGCCGGAAACAAACAGCCGCGTTTCGGCGCTGATGCCCAGCCCCTTGCGCTGGCCGATGGTGTACCGCGCGGCCCCTTTGTGCCGGCCGATCACATGGCCCTGCTCGTCTACAAAATTGCCGGGCTGCATAGGCTGGCCGGTATAGCGCTCCAAAAAGGCGGCGTAATCGCCGTCCGGCACAAAGCAGATGTCCTGGCTGTCATGCTTGCGGGCATTGCAAAGCCCCTGTTCCTCGGCAATGGCGCGCACGGCGTCCTTGTGCATGCCGCCCAGGGGGAACAGCGTGTGGGCCAGCTGGTCCTGCGTTAAAGAGTAAAGTACATAGCTCTGGTCCTTGCCGGGGTCATCGTTCTTGCGCAGCCCCCAGCGGCCGTTTTCATCCTGCCAGCGCTGCACATAGTGGCCGGTGGCGATATAATCGCACCCCAGCTCCCGCGCACGGTTCAGCAGGTGGTCGAATTTCAGGTAGCGGTTGCAATCAATGCAGGGGTTGGGGGTGCCGCCGTTCTGGTAGACCTGCACAAATTTGCGGATGACTTTTTCGTCAAACTCTTCCGTAAAATTCAGCACATAGTAGGGCATGCCCAGGTCATAGGCAACGGCACGGGCATCCTCCACATCGTCCAGTGAGCAGCAGGTGTGCCCGCGGGGGATGCCTGCTGTTTCGTTTTCATACAGGCGCATGGTAACGCCGATGCACGCATAGCCCTGCTGCTGCAATAAATACGCCGCAACACTGGAATCAACGCCGCCGCTCATGGCGACAAGAACTTTTTCTGCCATTCAGTCCACATTTCCGCTGGCCTTCATGGCAGCCAGCGTCCTTTCAAACAGGGTGTCGAGGTCCCAGTCCAACAGTTCTGCACCGGAGGTGATCACATCACGGGAGCACCCGGCGGCAAACTTTTTGTTCTTGAACTTCTTTTTCAGGCTTTTTACTTCCAGATCCTGCACGCTCTTGCTGGGCAGCATGATGGCGCAGGCACCGATCAGGCCGGTCAGCTCGTCGGCGGCATACAGCACCTTTTCCATTTCGTGCTCCGGCTTAATATCCACCGTCAGGTTCCAGCCGTGGCTGGCCGTTGCGTGGATGATGCGCTCATCAATGCCTTTTTCCCGCATCAGCTCCTGCTCTTTGGTGCAGTGCTGTTCCGGCCACTGTTCAAAGTCCAGATCATGCAGGATGCCCACGGTCTGCCAGAAATCCGCTTCGGCACCATAGCCCAGCTCGTTGGCATACCAGCGCATCACATCGCCCACAATGCGGGCGTGCTTGCGGTGGAACTCACCTTCGTTATAATCGCACACCAGTGCATAAGCCTGTTCAGGGGTCGGGATCATAGAAGTACACTCCAATCTAGGGCAACACCGCACAATTCCCGCCTTACGGCTTAAGCACCGCTCCGGCGGCTGCGGCACGGCATCTGCGTTGCCAAAATGCTCGATAATACATCCAGTATTATCTGCGCTTTTGGCTTAGCAGCTGCCGCACCTCGCTCGCCGTATCGGCACTTAGAACTATGCGGTATTGCCTTAATTATATCGTTCTGTTCTGGGGTGGATTGCTTCAGCGCTGTGTCACGCGCGTTTTGTCCGGCACAGCGCGGGCATAGCACAGCGGGGCCAGGGTATCCCCCAACAGGGCATGTTCCTGCACGGCAAAGCCGCCCGCCTGCAAAAATGCCAGGTATTGCGGCACCATCCAGCTGTTATAGATTTGCAGCCCCGCGCACCGCATGGCAAGCATGCGCAGCCGGGTGCGGGGTACCTCGCCATGCACAAAGGTTGGGGCAAACAGCTGGCCGCCGGGCTTGAGCACCCGGTAAATTTCTGCCAGAGCTTTTTCCGGCCGGGGCATAATGTGCAGGGCGTTGGCGATCAGCACCGCATCAAAGGTTTCGTCCGCATAGGGCAGGCTGGTGGCATCCTGCACCGAAAAGTGCAGCCCCACCCCGCGGGGTTTCAGCTTTGCCTGGGCGATCATTTTGGGCGAAAAATCCGTAGCCTCCCAGTCCCGCACCAGGCGGGAAAGCCGGAAGCTGAGCTGGCCGGACCCGCAGGCCAGTTCCAGCACGTTCATTTCCGGCGTCAGGTGCGGCTGCATCTGCTGCGCAATGGCAGCATACAGCGGCTCGCTGCTTTGCATCAGCGGGCCATAGCAGCTGGCCCACCGCTGCCAGAATTGCTTGTTATCAGTTTGTTTTGACATTGAGCTTTTTTGCACTTCCTTGGTCAGCAAATGTTAGATTCAACTAACATTTGATTCATAAAAACGGCGGTGCGTTGCCGAACCGTCGCAATTTTTTCTGGGGAACGCCTTGTTTGTTTTGATCAGGCGCCATTAGTTTATCATAGCTAACCCAAAAAGTCAAATGCTCTGCCGGGGTCCCGGTGCTGCGGCACCGTTATTGCTCCGGCAGAGCGTTCCGATTGTTCAAGCCAGGCCGCTGTTCCCTGCCAGCCACACCCCAGCGGCCAGCTGTGCGGCCAGAATCAGCGGCATACCCACCACAAAATACCAGTGCTTGGTTTTGTGGTGGAACAGATACATGCCCGCCCATGCCCCGGCGCTGCCGCCCAGCAGGGCTGCGCCAAACAGTGCGGCTTCCGGCACGCGCCACTGGTGCCGCTTGGCTCGGCGTTTGTCCTCCGCCATCATCAGCAGCGCCGCCGCGTTGATAATAACCAGGTACCCCGCCAACATTGTAATGGCCATGGTCTTTCCTCTCTCTTTCTCATGGTTCAAGCCTTGAGCGGCTCTTACCGGTGTGCCCGCTCCCAGGTTTGCATGGCATCTAGCTGAGCCGGGGTGTGGAACCAATGCTCGCCCGGTTCGTATACCGTCAGTTCCGCATGGTGTTTTTGGGCGAACGTCGTCACCGTGTCCCGGCTTGTCATGGTGTCCTGCCCGGCGTACAGGATTGCTGTGGGGATCTGCCAGCCATCCAGCGGGTGTTGGCGCACCCAACACAAGTACCGCCACGAAAGGGTCTGCCCAAATTCTGTGGTGATCTCACCTTTTTCGCAAAGCTGCTCCGGCGTTACTTTTGCCCACTGCATCATATCACAGATCAGCCGCTCCATATCCACAATCGGCGAAACAAACAGCGCTTTTTCAATCGTTGCCCCGGCAAAAGCCAGCATGGAAAAATAGGCCCCGATGCTGTTGGCCCGCAGCCGAACCACCTGCCAGTGCTGCTGCAGATAGGCCAGCACCGTTTGCAGCTCCGGCACCACCTGCCAGGGAGTAAAGTCAGTTTCCCCCGTGCGGTCTCCATGTTCCGGCAGGTCAATGCCCAGCACCTGCCAGCCGGTTGGGGCGGCAAGCGCCGCAAATGCTGCGGCTTCCGTTTTATTACCGCCCTGGCCATGCACGAACAACCAGATGTTGGGGGCCGGTTTGCCGTACAGTACAGCCGGAATTGTGCCAATTTTTAATTCTTGAGTGCACATTTGTGGTTTTCCTCTTTATGTGTTGGACAACACTGTAAAAAACGTTTGAAAAAAGGGGCTGATGAGCTCGTCATTTTTTAGCGATACAACAAAAAAAGCTGTGGCACATTTTTGCCACAGCTTTTTGGTGGGAGCTGGTGGATTCGAACCACCGAAGCATTAAGCAGCAGATTTACAGTCTGTCCCCATTGGCCACTCGGGAAAGCTCCCATATTCATTTGTGCCTCTGCCTTAACAGCGCTTGATTATTATAGCAGGATAAGATGGAAAAAGCAAGCCCTATTTCAAAAATATTTTTGTAAACGGCGGAACGGGAAACGGACGGCTGCGGTGGCAAGTGCCTTGCAATCCGCCCAAAACAATGCTACACTGAAAGAAATCAGCCTGGGGTACAAGGAGATTACCATCCAGAGCATTCAGCACATTCAGCTGTTTGCCTGTGAGACGCTGGACGCCGCGGGCAGCCGTGCCCTTGCCAACGCCCACAAGAAGCTGCTGCTGGAAGCCCGAAAGGTTCCGCTTGGGATAGAAAAGGCCCGCTGCTATGGGCTGGATATGCAGCCCGTGAGCGGGTATTATGAAAGCGAAGCACCGGGAAAATCGGTGAAAATCAAGGTTCCGAATGTTGACTGTATTGTAATGCACTCGCACCCCAGCGGGCTGACATTTTCGCCTGATGACCTAAGCGCCTTTGCTAATCATGCATCGCTCAAGCTGCTTACTGCGGTAGGCAATGACGGCAACATTTTTGCAATCGAACGCACGGCAAATACTAATGAGACTGCGCTTCAACTTAAAGTATCAAAATTGAACGAAGCCACAAATAAAGCCGAAACTAAGGCTCAGGTTTGGAATCTGATGGACACATTTTTTGAGGAGGTGCAGCAATATGGCATTCGCTATTACTCCGGAAGAGATTGAGCATATGAAAAACTATCTCAAAGAGCACCCGATTGACCCGCAGTATGATGAGCCTGAAGGTTATATTGTGCTTGACGGAAACACCCCACCTTCTCAGCTGGCTGCGCGCGGATATTACGACATTCTGAAAAAACTGGGTGAACTGCCTGAATAACCCCTAAACATTCAACCACGATGCACCCGCACCGTGGTTTTTTCATGCCCATTTTTAGGAGGATGCAATGAAGAAGCTGCTTGTTTTGATGCTGGCCGTGCTGACTGCAGTGACCAGCCCGGAACAGTTCAAGGTGAATTACATCTGCCCGCGCCAGTACCGGCTGTGTTTTTACACGGACGTTTTACACGGCGTGGAGATTGTGCCGTAAAGGCCGCGCCAACAATTTGTTGAAAACACGATGCACACGCACCGTGTTTTTTTATGCCTGCCCTGTATGAGGGGCAGGCGGGCTGTTCGCAGGGCATTCAAGCACCGGCAAACCACTGGTATAATGAGAGTGATTCCACCGAGGATGACGAACGCACGGCATCCGCGTTCCGCATCGGCCATCGGGCTAGTACTGCGGTACTGCCGCCCTGTTCGACTCCTCAGCGGCTCACGGAGCACCAAAACAAAAACACCCGCCGGGGTACGGCGGGTGCTTTTATTTTGGTGGAGCTGACGGGAGTCGAACCCGTGTCCGAAAAGAAAGCGGTTAGAGTATCTCCGGGCGCAGTGCATTTATTAAAATTCCCGCAGTGCGAGCGAGTGCACACGCTTGACACATTGGTAGCTTCATAAATTCATGACGGGCGGCAAAGCTTAGGCCCGTGCACGTTCAGTACCTAATCGACGCCCTGACCCTGTGCGGTACTAAAACAGGCAGGACGGTCGTGCCTAATTAGGCAGCGACGGCAACAGTATAATCGTTGTCAGTTAATTTTGTTTGGCACTTTTATCGTGGTGCACCGCCACGGCCCGCTGCTCACGCCTCTCTCTCCCCGTCGAAACCATTACAGCCCCATAGAAGCGCTATGCGGCAGAACCACACAGCGTGGGAAAACAAAAGTGTGTGCGCGAAAAAATTATCTTCTTGTTTTGATTGCGCGGTCAATATCGCGCTTGGCGTCCCGTGCGGCGGCATCAGCACGCTTATCGTACAGCTTTTTGCCTTTGCACAGGCCCAGTTCCACTTTTACACGCCCCTGCTTGAAATACAGTTGGAGCGGCACCAGTGTGTACCCCTGCAGTTTGATCTGCTGCTGCAAATGGCGGATCTCGCTTTTATGCGCCAGCAGGCGGCGGGGGCGGCGGGGATCTTTATTAAAGATATTCCCCTGCTCATATGGGCTGATGTGCATGCCTTTCAGGATGAGCTCACCATCATCAATATCTGCCCAGGAATCCTTCAGGTTGACCCCGCCGGCACGCAGGCTTTTGACCTCGGTGCCGACCAGTTCAACGCCGGTTTCCAGCGCTTCGATGACAAAATACTCGTGGTGCGCTTCACGGTTTTGGGCAATCACCTTTTTGCCGGGCTTTTCCTGTGCCATCAAGCGCACCTCCTTTCAAAGCCGTTTTCCCCTGCAGCACGCAAGTCCATTCCGCTAAGGGGTATACAGTATAACGCAGTAAAATCGTTTTGTCAAGCCAAATCGGGCGTCACATTTCGCCGCGGCCTTCCATAGCGCGGTACAAAGTGGTTTCATCAGCGTATTCCAGGCTGGAACCAACCGGCAAGCCATAGGCAAGGCGGGTGGTTTTGATGCCCAGGGGCTTGATGAGCTTGGCCAGGTACATGGCGGTCGCCTCGCCTTCCACCGTAGGGCTGGTGGCCATGATGACTTCCTTTACGGTGCCGTCCAGGCGGGCCAGCAGCTCCTTTACGCAAAGCTGATCCGCGCCGATGCCGTCCATGGGGGAAATCAGGCCATGCAGCACATGGTACAGGCCGTTGAACTCATGGGTGCGCTCAATGGCTTTTACATCCCGCGGGGATTCCACCACGCAGATCACGGAGCGGTCCCGTTTGGGGGAAGCGCAGATGCTGCACACCTCGTTGGCGGTATAATCCTGGCAAAGGCGGCAGCGGTGCAGCTTGACCTTGGCGTTTTCAATCGCCTTGGCCAGCTCCATGGCCTGCTCATTGCTCATGGACATTACCTCATAGGCCATGCGCACGGCACCCTTGCGGCCAATGCCGGGGAACCGGGCAAACTGGTCCGCAAGGTTTTCAAGGGGTTCGGCGTTCTGCATGCAGCGGCCCCCGATCAGCCCAGGCCGGGGATATTCATGCCGCCGGTCATTTTAGCCATTTCTTCGTCAGAATCCTTATCCACTGCGGCAACCGCGCTGTTGACAGCTGCAGCGATCAGGTCTTCCAGCATTTCCAGATCATCCGGGTCTACGGCTTCGGGCTTAATCTTGATGGCGGTCACTTCGTGCTTGCCGGTCATGGTAACAGTGACCATCTCGCCGCTGGCGGTGCCGGTGTATTCACGGGCTTCCAGCTCGTCCTGCTTTGCGCGGATTTCATCCTGCATTTTCTGAACCTGACGCATCATTGCCTGCGGGTCGGGGCGGCCATAGCCTTTGGGAAGTCTTGCTTTCATAGGTAATTCTCCTTATTATCCATATTGTTATCACCCGGCGCTGCCGCCGGGCGGCACACCGCAACACTGCGGTTGACAGCAACATTATTTATCTTCTACCACTACATCCACGCCAAGGTCTTTCATCTGGCGCAGGGTCTCTTCCACATCGACCGCGGGGGCGTTGGATGCAGCTGCAGCGGTTTTTTCATACGGGCCGATGCCGCATTTGATGTGGGTGACCTGGTAGATATATTGTTTGATGTTTTTGCTGGTTTCTTTGCTGCGGCGCATAAAATCGCGAAAATCATCACTGCACTCGATCAGCACGCGGCGGCCATCGTAATAAGCCTGGGTTCCGCGCAGGTAAGAGTTCAGCATGGGGTCGTTTTCCGCAATCAGCTCCAGCACCGCCTGCCACTGGGGGAACAGCTGCGGCTCTTTGGCCACGGTGCGCACCGGTTTGGGGATGGGCACATCCGCCGCGTACACCGGCTGCTGAGCCGGGGTGGGCTGCTGCACCGCCGGGGCGGCGGGGGCAAGCTCCGGCTCAAAGGGCGGGGTCTCCCCTGCTATGGGTGCGCTGAACGGCGGCTGTTCCACGGTAGGCGGAACCGGCTGGGCTGCCACAGGCGGCACGGGGGCCGATGCCATTTGCACCGGGGGCACCTGCTGCGGGGCGGCGGCAAAGGGGGCCGGACTGGCTGCTGTAACCACCGGACGGGCGGGCACGGCGGCAGGCAGCGCAACAGGCACTGCTTCCGGCTGGGTGAGCGAGAAAACCGCCAGTTCCAGCTCAATGCGCTGGTCCGTACCGCGGGCCATCTTTTCCAGCGCGGCGCCAAACGCATTGACGGCGCGTACCGCTTCCGCCTGGGGGAAATCTTTCCGCGCAGCGTAGGCAGCTTCCTCTTCGGGGGAAGTTCCCGTCAGCAGGTCGGTGCCGCCGGGCAGGGCGTTGAGCATCAAATTGCGGTAATGCCCGGCCAGCTCCATACAAAGGCGGCGCATATCCACGCTTTGCTGGCGCAGGGCGGCAATCTCCTGCAAGGCTTTCACAGCGTCCCGCGCGGCAATGGCATCACTGATCTCAAACAGATATTTGCGGTCCGTCACGCCCGCCATGCGGCGCACCAGCGCTTCATCCACAGTGTTGGAAACACCGGCGCAGGTATCCAGGATAGACAGTGCATCACGCATGGCGCCATCGGCCAGGCGGCCGATCAGCTCGGCGGCGTTATGGTCCAGCTCAATGTTTTCCTGCCCGGCCACATATTCCAGCCGACCGGCAATTTTATCCGCCGTAATGCGCTGGAAGTCATAGCGCTGGCAGCGGCTGAGGATAGTAGCCGGAACCTTTTGCACTTCCGTTGTGGCAAGGATAAAGATCACATGCTCCGGCGGTTCCTCCATGGTTTTCAGCAGGGCATTGAACGCCGAGGTAGACAGCATGTGCACCTCGTCGATGATATATACCTTATACTTGCACACGGCAGGCAGATAGGCGGTTTCATCGCGCAGGTCACGGATGTCATCCACGCTGTTGTTGGAGGCGGCATCAATTTCCGATACATCCAGAATGGTGCCCTCATCAATGCCTTTGCAGACAGCACATTCACCGCAGGGGTCCGGGCTGGTGGTATCCAGGCAGTTGACCGCTTTGGCAAAAATTTTGGCGCAGGTGGTTTTGCCGGTGCCGCGGGTGCCGGTAAACAGGTAGGCATGGCCAATGCGCCCGGCGGCGATCTGGTTTTGCAGGGCCGTTACGATGGCTTCCTGGCCAACAACATCCGCAAACTTGCGCGGACGCCACTTGCGGTACAGCGCACGGTACAATGCAACCACCCCCTGTAAAATATTTTGCGGCATAGAAAAAGGGACAAGGCCCGCGCGGGGTGTGCCCCGCGGCTGCGCTGCTTTGCATACGAATGCGGACTGACCGCAGCACCAGGAGACCACCGCTTAATGCTGCTCGGTTCCCCGCCTGACATGGTTCACAGGGCTCCTGCGCACGGGGCCCACATCCGTATGCAAAACAGCGCAATATACAGCCCTGTCCGCTTTAAGTATTATACTATACCGTTTGGCAAATTGCAAGTAGCGGTTGGGGGCTGGGGCAGAAAGTTTTTGTTAAAAAGATTTGAATAAAAATCCAATTAAAAAGTTCCCTCTTCATCGTTTTAGGGCCATGCACATCCCTGTTTTACACCACCAACACCGAATCCACCTTTTTGCTGCAGAACGTTGCCATTACCAAACCAGCGTGGACACCAGCGCCGCCGCCACAGCAGACAGCTGGAGTGATTATGAGGTAGAAAAGGCGTAACTCACTCTTTTATCTTCTTGATTTCTTCTTTCTTCAATTTTTCCAATTTCCTCATTTCTTATTTTCACACTCTTTTCGTTCCTATTTCGCCATTCCCCCTTTCCAAATAAAAACAGCAGCACACCGGCTTCCCTATTTTCCGGGAAACGGTGTGCTGCTGTTTTATTGCGTTATCGTATTTAAGGCAACACCGCACAATTCCCGCCTGACGGCTTAAGCACCGCTCCGGCGGCTGCGGCACGGCATCTGCGTTGCCAAAATGCTCGATAAGACATCCAGTATTATCTGCGCTTTTGGCTTGGCATCTGCCGCACCTCGCTCGCCGTATCGGCACTTAGAATTATGCGGTATTGCCTTAATTTTTTCTTATAGCAAAATACCAGCTGAAACGTGAAAGTCAAAACTTGATTCAATCAGCCAAAAATCTGTTTGGCGTAATCGGCGCTGGCTTTGGCGTCCTTGGCATAAAAATCGGCACCGATCTGTTCGGCGTATGCCTTGGTCAGCACAGCGCCGCCCACCATGACCTTGCAGGGCAGGTTGGCCGCGTGCAGGGCTTCGATGGTGGCCTGCATGTTGGGCACGGTGGTGGTCATCAGGGCCGAAAGCCCCACCAGCGGCGCACCGGTCTGGCGCACGGCTTCCACCACGCGCTCCGGCGGCACATCGCGGCCCAGATCCAGCACGTCATAGCCATAGTTTTCCAAAATTACGCGCACAATGTTTTTGCCAATATCGTGTACGTCACCTTTTACGGTGGCGATCACAATACGGCCTTTGCTTTCACCCTGGCTGCCGCTGGCGGCAATGGCGGTTTTGATCACTTCAAAAGCAGCCTGGGTCGCCGTGGCGGATTGCAGCAGCTGCGGCAAAAAGATGGAGCCTTTTTCAAAGGCATCGCCCACCACATCCAGCGCGGGGATCAGCGTTTCGTTCACCACCTGCAAAGGCTCGCGGGTTTTCAGGGCTTCCCCTGCAGCGGCGCGGGCTTCGTTTTTCAGGCCGCGGCGCACGGCTTCAAACAGAGCATCGGCCCCTGCTGCACCACCCGCCGGGGCGGCGGCATCAGTTTTTGCCACCTGGGAGGTCTGCACCTGCACATTGGCATAGGCGGCAACGTAATCATTGCACTTTTCGTCCTGGCTGGTCAGCACACGGTAGGCGCGCACAGCGGCCATCATTTCCGGCGTGTTGGGGTTCATGATGGCAAGGTCCAGCCCGGCCTGCATGGCCAACGTCAGGAAAGTGGTATTCATGTAGCCGCGGCAGGGCAAACCAAAGCTGATGTTGGAAACACCCAGCACGGTGCGCACGCCCAGTTCCTTTTTGCACATGGTAATGGCTTTCAGGGTTTCGGCAGCGGCGCTCTGCTCGGCAGAAACCGTCAGCGTCAGGCAGTCGATGTAAACATCCCCGCGGGGAATGCCGATAGCATCCGTTGCGGCCACAATGCGCTTGGCAACCTCAAAGCGGCCCTCTGCCGTTTTGGGAATGCCGTGTTCATCCAGTGCCAGACCAACCACGGCGGCGCCGTACTTTTTGCACAGGGGCAGAATGCTGTCCAGCACCTTCTGCTCGCCGTTGACCGAGTTGACGATCGGCTTGCCGTTATAAATGCGCAGCGCGCGGGCCAAAGCATCTTTGTTGGAAGAATCCAGCTGCAATGGCAGGTCGGTGATGGATTGCAGCTCCCGCACCAGCATTTCCAGCGTGGCGGGTTCGTCAATATCCGGCAGACCGGCGTTCACGTCCAGCAGCTCGGCACCGGCTTCGGCCTGGGCTACGGCCTGGGCGCAGGCATAGGCGCTGTCGCCCTCCCGCAGGGCCTGCTGCAAGCGCTTTTTGCCGGTGGGGTTGATGCGCTCGCCCACCACGGTAATGCCGTTTACCTCCACGCAGCGCACGGGGGTACACAGGCGGCTGCGCACAATAGGGGTTTTGGCGGCGGGGGTTTTATCCTGGGTCAGCTCTTTCAGCAGGCGGATGGATTCCGGCTCAGAGCCGCAGCAGCCGCCCAGCATGGAAATTCCGGTGGGCAGGTAGGCGGCCATCTCAGCGGCAAACTCCGCCGGGGTGATATCATAGCTGCCGTCCAGGTTCGGCAGGCCCGCATTGGGCTTGACAAACACCGGCATACCGGCGGGCACCACACGGCAGAGCCGCTGAGCAAAGGGCAGGATTTCCTTGGGGCCCAGCGAGCAGTTGATGCCCACGGCGTCCGCACCAAGGCCGGCGGCAGTAATGCCGTAGCTTTCCACTGTGCAGCCGGTAAAGGTACGGCCACGGGCCTCAAAGCTCATCGAGGTAAACACCGGCAGGTCACAGTTTTCCTTTGCAGCCAGGATGGCAGCTTTCAGCTCATACAGGTCGGTCATTGTTTCCAGAAAGACGAGGTCTGCCCCGGCTGCGGCACCGGCGCGCACCATCTCAGCAAACTGGGCGCAGGCATCCTCAAACGGCAGGGTACCGGCCGGGGCCAGCAGCTCGCCGATGGGGCCGATATCCAGTGCCACCAGGGCACCGGTTTCCTGCGCGGCGGTCCGGGCACATGCGATGGACGCTTCGATCACCTGCTGCACAGTATAGCCGGTTCCCTTCAATTTACGAGGGTTGGCGCCAAAGGTGTTTGCCAGCAGGATATCCGCCCCGGCGCGGGCATAGTCCCGGTGGACGGCAGTGAGCACATCCGGCATGATAAAGGCGGCCAGTTCCGGCTTTTGTTCTGTGGTCAGGCCGCGCAGCTGCAGCTGGGTGCCCATGGCGCCATCCAGCATAATAAAGCGGCGGCGGGCAAATACTTCCTCAATTTTCACAGGTGGTCCCCCTCTTTCTGTATTCGCACTTTTCGCGCAGCAGGCAGTGCCCGCACCCGGCGCGGGCCCCCGTTACCGGGTGGTCCGCCACGCCAAGGATGGCTGTTACGCTTTTGCGCGGGGTCAGCAGATTTTCCGGCGTGACCGCCATGCCAAGGCCGCGCACGGTATCCAGCGCAATGGCAAGCGGCTGCTGCAAAGTCAGCGGGCAGTCCCCATAGCCGGGGGAAAAACGCCCCGTCAGGTAGTGCCCCTGCGCCTGCACGCTGGTGCGGATCTCGGCTTCCAGCGCGTTGCACAGCTCTTCCATCACAGCGGAAGCCATCGCATCCACCACAGCGGCCAGGGCAATATCCGTCAGCTCCAGGCGGCGCATCAGGGTATCAGCCCCGCTGCCAAGGGTAACGGCCATCAGCACCATGGCATCGCAGCCGCGCAGGTGGCGGGCAATATCATTCCCGGCGTTCTGCAGCGGCAGGGCGGTCAGCGGCAGCTGTTTCCACACGCCGCGCGGAGTGGCGGCGGCGCGCAGGGCGTCCTCGGCTTTTTGCAGCAGCACCTGGGATGCAGCATCCGGCTGCCAGCCCCCTGCCCCAAGGTAGCGAAGGGTTTCGGCGCGGGTATCGTTTTGCGGGTAGGCTAATTGCACAGCGTTTCACTCCCCCTCTATGGGGCCAACAGGCCGATTACAGCAGGTCCTTGATGCCCTCATACACAGCGGCGGCAACCTTGGCGTCATTCATGGCATACAGGTGCACACCGTCCGCGCCGCCCTCGATCAGATCTCGCAGCTGCTGCACGGCATAGTCAACACCGGCAGCATACAGGCTTTCGGGGTCGTCCTGGTAGCGGGAGATCATGCGGGTAAACTCCGAAGGCAGGCTGGCGCTGGAAAGTGCCACCGTGCGCTCGATCTGGCTGCGCTTAACGATGGGCATAACACCGGCAGACACCGGCAAAGTGATGCCTGCGCGGCGGGCCAGGTTCAAAAAGCGATAAAAGTGCATATTATCAAAGAACAGCTGGGTCAGCAGGTGGGTGGCACCGGCCTCCTGCTTAAAGCGCAGGTTGGCAACATCCTGGGCCAGGGTAGCGGCTTCGGGGTGGCCTTCGGGGTAGCAGGCAGCGTGGATATCAAATTCCGGCTGGGTCTGCCACACAAACTGGGCCAGGTCGCTTGCGTGGGCAAAATCCGGGCTTTCGGGGCGGGTGGGGGTGCGGTCGCCGCGCAGGGTCAGCACGTTGCGCACACCGGCGGCATTCAGTTGGTCCAGCAGCTGGGCGGCCTTTGCCTTATCGCTGCCCATGCAAATCATGTGGGCCAGCGGCTCTACGTTCAGGTCGTTTTTCAGGAATTCGGCCACTTCCACAGTGGAAACGCCGCCCGTGGAGCCGCCTGCACCGTAAGTAACGCTGATAAAATCCGGGTTAAGGGTGCGCATGGTGCGCAGGGTGTCCTTCATTTTACCAAAGTTGGCGGTCTGCTTCGGGGGGAAGCACTCGATGGAAAACACGCAAGGCTTGCGCTTGAACATCTGGGAGATCTGCATAGGATTCATCCTCCTGTATTTTTATTACTTTCCTCTATTTCTACCCAATTAAAACTTTTGGGGCGTGCGGGAACACTTTCCTGCCGACTTACTGGGGTCAGGCACACAGAGTCAGGCTGCCGGGGGTTACGCGGCGGGAGCCAGCTCTTCGCCCGGCTGTTTTGCCGTCTGCACAGTAAAGCTGCCGTCCGCCTGGGCGGTCACGGTCACCGTGCCGTACAGGTCGGTGCGGTAAAAGTCAATGCCTTCATCCTGCATTTCCTGGATGACCTCGCGGTGGGGGTGGCCGTAATCATTGTTCAGGCCGCAGCTGGCAACCACAAGCTGGGGCTGCACCTGCCACAGCAGTGTTTGGGTGTTGGATGTGGACGACCCATGGTGCCCGGCCTTGAACACGGTGGACCGCAAGCGGAACGGATATTGCTCCGCCAGGGCGGCTTCCTCGTTGCGCTCGGCATCGCCGGTATCCAAAAAGGTAAAGTTCCCGGCTTCAAACCGCAGGCAGAGCGACATATCATTTGTTGCATCGTCACTGCCCGCCGTATCGGCATCCACACCGGGCAGCAGCACGGTCAATGTGCCGGTGCCGATGGTGTACTGCTGGCCGGTATAGGCAGTTTCCACCGGTACGCCGCATTCCTGGGCGGTTTGCAGGGTGCGCTGGGTCTGGCCGGCCACGTCAGTTTCGCTCAGGTCGGGGGTCAGCAGGGTCTGCACATCAAAGTTCTGCAAAACGGCCTGCATGCCGCCCACATGGTCGGCATGGGGGTGGGTCATCACCAACAGGTCCAACTGGCTTACGCCATAGCTGCGCAGGTCCTGCACAAGGTTCTGCCGGGCATCCTTGGGGCCTGCATCAATCAGGCAGGCCGCACCGTTCTGCAAAATCAGCACGGCATCCCCCTGCCCCACATCCAGGAACACCACTTCGGTTTCCCCCTCCGGCAGCGGGGCTGTGGTTTCGCTCTGGCTGGGTTCCAGGCCAACCCATTGGTAAATCTGGTCCCAGCTGGGCACAAAACCGTTGCCGCCGTAATTTTCGACCACATACAAGGCAACGGCGATGAGAACAGCGGCCACAATGGTCCACACCTGAGGGCGGCGGTAGGAATGGCGGCAATACCTGCGCCGCCGGTATTTACTCACCCTGGCCCAGCTGGCGTTCCTGCCACTGGGCGCGGGTCAGCAAAACGGCACGGGGCTTGGCGCCCTCATAGGGGCCGATAATCTTTTCCTGTTCCATCTGGTCCATGATGCGGGCCGCACGGGCATAGCCCAGCTTGCAGCGGCGCTGCAAAAGGCTGGTGGATGCCTGCCCGGCTTCGATGACGCATTCCACCGCCTGTTCAAACATGGGGTCGCGGCTGCCGCTGTCATCGTCCGAATCGGAGCTGCTGCCCTTGCCGCCCTTTTCGGCCACGGCACGGCGCTCCATCTCGGCAATCATCTCTTCATCATACTGGGCGCTGGAAGTGGATTTGATAAAGTTCAGCACAGCGCTGATCTCTTCATCCGTCACAAAGGTACCCTGCACACGCACGGGCTTGGAAGCACCGACCGGCAGGAACAGCATATCGCCGTTGCCCAGCAGTCTTTCGGCGCCGCCGCTGTCCAGAATGGTGCGGGAGTCGATCTGGCTGGAAACTGCAAATGCAATACGGCTGGGGATGTTGGCTTTGATCAGGCCGGTGATAACGTCCACGCTGGGGCGCTGGGTTGCCACAATCAGGTGGATACCGGCCGCACGGGCTTTCTGGGCAATGCGGCAGATATAATCTTCCACCTCTTTGCCGGCAACCATCATCAGGTCGGCCAACTCGTCAATGATAATGGCGATATAAGGCAGGTGTTCCAGCACATCGGGGTGCTGCTTGGCCAGCTTGTTATAGCTCTTGATATCGCGCACATTGTTTTCGGCAAACAGCTTATAGCGGCGCTCCATCTCGGCCACACTGGCCCCCAGGGCACCGGCGGCCTTGCGCGGCTCGGTCACAACGGGCATTAACAGGTGGGGAATGCCGTTGTACTCAGCCAGTTCCACCACCTTGGGGTCGATCAGAATCAGTTTGACATCTTCCGGACCGGAGCGGAACAAAAAGCTGATGATGATCGAGTTGACGCAGACGGATTTACCGCTGCCGGTGGAGCCGGCGATCAGCAGGTGGGGCATTTTACACAGGTCCGCCACCTGGGCTGTACCGGCAATATCTTTGCCCAGCGCCATGGTCAGTGGGCTGCGCATGTTGATGTAGTTCTGGGATTCAAACACCCCGCGGATGCTGACGGTAGACCGGATCTTGTTGGGCACCTCGATACCGACGGCGGGTTTGCCGGGAATGGGGGCTTCGATACGCACACCGGCGGTGGCAAGGTTCAGGGCGATATCATCCGACAGGCTGGTGATACGGCTGACCTTGATGCCCGCCTGGGGCTGCAACTCATACCGGGTCACGGAAGGGCCGCGGCAGATATCCAGGATATGGGTCTTAACACCAAAGCTGTCCAGCGTGTTCACCAGGATATCGGCGTTTTTCTTCATCTCGGCGGCCGCGCCGCGTTCATCTTCCGGCTTGGCCGCATTGAAAAGGTTCAAAGATGGGTAAGTATACGGCGGGAACTCCTCTTTGGCCTGGGCGGCAAAGGCTGCCGTAGCTTCGTTGCTGGCATCCTCGTCCGCTTCGCGGGCTGCACCGGCGGGTGCGGTGGTTGCCGGGGCGGCAGGGGCTTTCGCCATTGCTTTGGCCACGCTGGGCGGGCTGGAAATGGGAGCCGAAGCCGAATTGCCCATGCTGGAAGATACCCGCAGCCGGTTGGGGCTGCCGGGGCGGCGTTCATCCGTTACGCTGTATACTTTAGGTGCAGCGGCGGCAGGCTGGGCCGTGGGCTGCGGTGCCGGGGCCTGCACGCTGACCCGCCCGGTGAGCAGATCCGATACCGGAATTCCGGCGTTCCAGGCAGCCTTGGCTGCATCGAAACCGCCCTGGTCAAAGCTGCCGCCCAATGTGGGGATGGCTGTAACAGGGGCAGGCGCTGGCTGGGTGGGTTCCGGCACCAGCGGTGTTTCAAAATTATCCGCGCTTTCGCTGCTGCCAACGTCATCCGGTTCCGGCAGTTCCTCTACCGGCTCCAGCGGGGTGGAAAAATCTTCCGCTGAGGCGGCAGGTGCGTTATCATCCGGTTCCGGGGTCAGCGGGGTTTCAAAACTTTCCGCTTCATCCTCATCGGGCAGGCCCACATCGGCACCGGCCACGGGGGTATCCCGCCCGGTCACGGCGCGCTGGATCAGGTCATTCAGGCTGTCTTCCTCCACCGGGGCTTCCTCAGCCTGCTGGGCTTCCGGTTCCAGGTGCAGCTCAAAGCTTTCTTCCTGCGGCTGGGGCTGGGGTTCCGGCTGGGGCGCGGGGTACTTGCGATGGTTCAACTGCTCCAGCGGGTCAAGGCCAAAGGTGCCGCCGGGGCCGATCTCAATTTTCTGCAGCGGGTCATGCTGCACGGCGTTCTGCAAAGCGCGCTGGGAAGCATCCGGCCCCAGGTCCACATCAAAGTCCGAATGCTGGGCGGGCGGGGCAAAGCTTTGGGTGTGCTGCACGCCTTGGGGCGCAGCCTGGGCACGCTGCATATCGGGGTATGTTGCGGTGCCGGGCTGCGTATACGTCTGCTGGGGCTGGGTCGCCGGCTGTCCGACCTGCGCCGCGGCGGCTGCCTGGTCGGCAGGATTTGCCTGGGCCGCATTGCGGCGGGCGGCTTCCTCCTGTTCCAGATAGGGGGCCACATCAAAGGGGCGGCGGGTGCCAGACTGCGGCGTGGCCGGAGACTCACCGGCCATGGGCGGCAGGCTGCCGGTCAGGTTTTCAAGGGATTCTTCCTCCGCTTCATGGCCAAACAGCTGGGTATCATAAGCGGTTTCTTCCTCCGCACGGGCGGCGCGGCGGGCTTTGAACTCCTGAATATAATAGCTGATGAACTGCACCACATCCACCGGGGTAACGGCAAAAAACACCATCAGCCCCATCAGGATGACAATAATCATGACGATATTGGCACCGGGACGGCCACAGACGGCCAGCAGCGATGCACCGATGGGCACACCAAGCACACCGCCGGTCCAGAACTTGCGCTGCCCCCAGGCAAACAGCATCTTGACGGTCTGCCAGGGGGTATCCCCTACCTTAAAGTCCGAGAAGATGACCGCCGTACCGGCCAGCAGTACCGCCAGCAGCAGCACCTTGCCAATGAAAGTGCCCACATGGTAACCGGATGCCAGCAGATAGGCCAGATACAGCAAAAACGGGCCGACAAAATATGTAACCACGCCAAAGGTGCCAAACAGCCAGCCGCGTAGAATATTCCAGAAGCTCTGCCCCGGCACCAGCACCAGCGCAATGGCCAGAATGCCAAACCCGGCCAGCACCACGCTGCGGATCAGGTTTTGCTGCTGGGCGCGGCGCTGTTCCAGCCTGGACATCCGCTTTTTGCTGCCGGAGGACGAACTGTTGTGTCTGGCCCCGGAGCTGCTGCTTTTACTGCTTTTGCTGCCGGAGGCGCGGTATGTGTTTTTACTGTTTTTTCCGTTTTTGGCGGAACTTGAACGTGCCATGCTCTCCCTACCTCTTTACTATAATATGCGTATATTCAGGCTGCCCTGTTCAGCGGGCAGCCATTGTTGATTTGCTTTGGCGCGGCGGGCCCTGCCCCCGTTTTGAACGAAAGTTCTTTCGCCTTTTATCTGGCAGCGGGTGGCCATTAAACAGCATCCGGCGGCCCCGCATAAAGAGACTTTCCGCGCAGTGATTTTATCTGCCATCCGCCACGGCGGCTGTGCCGTGCTGTTTTGGGCAGGGGCATACTGCCCCTTATAGCATAAGGTATATTGTAGCATGAAAACGCCCGCTTGTAAAACCCCTTTCTCTTTCTATTTTCATCAAAGCCTTTCCGCCCACTGGCGGGCAGCGCCCCCTCAATATCCGGTTTTCCCGGCGTCGATTTCGGCATACAGGTAGCGCAGCGCATCGCCCAGGTTGCCGATGGCGTCGATCAGCCCCTCTTCCACAGCCTGTTCCCCGCCCAGCACGGTACCCATATCCATCACCAGCTCCCCGGTATTGTGCATCAGCTGGGTAAAGCGCCTGGCGCTGATGCCGGAATGCCCCGCCACAAAACTGACGATGCGCTCCTGCATCTGCTCAAAATAGCGCAGGGTCTGGGGCACCCCCAGCACCATGCCGGAGTGGCGCACCGGATGCACCGTCATGGTGGCGGTGGGCACAATAAAGCTTTTGCGGGCCGAAACCGCCAGCGGGATGCCGATGGAATGCCCGCCGCCCAGCACCAGCGTTGCGCTGGGCTTGCTGACGCCGGAGATCAGCTCCGCCAAAGCGAGCCCGGCTTCCACATCGCCGCCCACGGTATTCAGGATGACCAGCAGCCCCTCAATGGCGGGGTCCTCCTCAATATCCACCAGCTGGGGGATCACATGCTCATACTTGGTGCTTTTCTGGTTATCGGGGGCCAGGCTGTGGCCCTCAATGGTGCCGATCACCGTCAGGCAATAAATGGCATGGCGGCCCTTGGTGGCGGGCACAATGCCGCTGTCCGTGATCAGGTCATGTTCCAGCCGCATGCGCTCCACATCCTTGGCGTCCGTGGCAGCATGGGGGGCGGGCTGTTGTTTTGGGGTACGGTTTGGCATGGCGGGGGTCCTTTCCTTCCGACAGAATCGGTGTGCCGGGCAGTGCAAAACCCGGCTATACCCTGACAGTATGCCCCGCTGGTACGCTTTTTTATGCACAGAGGGGCGCGACTGAGCAAAAAAAGCGCGGAAAAACTTAGATAAAAAATTGACAATCGGCACAAGATTGATTATACTTTTACTAGAATTTACATCGGAATCACACAAGAGGCAGGGTGTTCCCTTTACCCCTGCCCGGAGAACGGGAGATTAGTCTTTATGTCATCAACAATGCAAAACAAAGCATCTTTGCCCGTGATCAAGCGGCTGCCCAAATATTACCGCTACTTGAGCAACCTGCAGGCAGATGGGCGTGATAAAATTTCTTCCAGCGAGCTGGCCCGCATGATGGGCACCACCGCCAGCCAGGTGCGGCAGGATTTCAACTGTTTTGGCGGTTTTGGCCAGCAGGGCATCGGCTACAAGGTGGATGTGCTGCTTGCCGAGATTGGCAAACTGCTGTTTGGCAGCGGCGAGCTGCTGCCTACCGTGCTGATCGGCGCCGGCCGCCTGGGCACGGCGGTCTCCAGCTTTATCAGCCGCGATACCAACGGCTACAAGCTGATTGCCGCGTTTGATATCAACCCCGCCCTGGAGGGCAAGGAGATCAGCGGCGTAACCATCCGCCCGCTGTCCGAGCTGGAAAGCTTCTGTGCGGCGCACAAGCCGGTGGTCGCCGTGCTGTGCGTGCCGCGCCAGAGCGCCATGGACCTTTCGGACGAGCTGGTTCGGCTGGGTATTCAGGGCTTCTGGAACTTCAGCCACTATGATCTTTCGGTCGTTTATCCGCAGGTCACAGTGGAAAACGTCCATTTGGGCGACAGCCTGATGAGCCTTGGCTACCGGCTGCGCAACCATGATGAATAAAAGCCGAACACACAGCGCATGACTGTTTCCGGCGGGGTGTACCCCAGCGCCTGCCCCGGCATGGGTGCAGGATCCTGTGGTACACCCCGATTTTCATGCTGTTTTTCACTTTATTTTAATAAGGAGCCAAACATGGCAAAGCTATATTACCGTTACGGCGCAATGAACAGCGGCAAAACCACGGCGCTTTTGCAGGTTGCTTTCAATTATAACGAACGCGGCATGCGGGTGCTGATTCTGAAAGCCAGCGTGGACACCAAAGGTGGCGATCATATTGTTTCCCGCCTGGGGGTCAGCCACAAGGTGGATGTGCTGGTCAGCCCAGACATGGACATCCTGGATATCGTCCGGGCCGATACCGCCGCCCATGGCAGCGCCCCTGCCTGTGTGCTGTGTGACGAAAGCCAGTTCTTTACCCCGGCGCAGGCCGAGCAGCTGTTTTTGGTCACGGTGGACCTGAACATTCCGGTCATCTGCTATGGGCTGCGGGCGGACTTTATGAACCGCGGTTTCCCCGGTTCCACCCGCCTTCTGGAGCTGGCCCATACCATCGAGGAGATGAAAACCATCTGCGCCTGCGGCCGCAAAGCCACCTGCAACGGCCGCAAGGTGAACGGCGAGTTTGTGTTTGAGGGTGCTCAGGTTGCGATTGACACAGTGGACGCTGTAGAGTATCAGAGCCTTTGCCCCCAGTGCTGGTACCGGGAATACCGCGCTTTCCTGAAACGCCACCCCGCGCACCAGTGATCCATTCTTTTATTTCAATCTGTGTTTCGCCCTTTTATATAAGGCAACACCGCACAATTCCCGCCTTGCGGCTTAAGCACCGCTCCGGCAGCTGCGGCACGGCATCTGCGTTGCCAAAATGCTCGATAATGTCGGGTTGCGGTACCCGCATCGTGCTTCGGGGGCAAAAGCCCCTCGCACTCTGCGACCGCTGCCCCTGCTTCGGTTCGCTGTTTCCGCCACTGGCGGCGCTCACCTTTGCAGCATCCAGTATTATCTGCGCTTTTGGCTTAGCATCTGCCGTACCTCGCTCGCCGTATCGGCACTTAGAATTATGCGGTATTGCCTTAAGTAAATGACAACATGTATGGCACAAAAGCCGCTGCCCAGCCTTGCAGCACCGCTTTTGTGCCATTTTTGTTTCCAACACTTTGCGGCGCAATTTTCAGAGCACCAAAAGGCCGCATATACAAGATATGTTTTATGTGCAGCAATTTCCATTCCATTTTTCGCACACATTTTGCCATCGCGAATATTTTTAGCATACTGTATTTCTTCCCATTGCAAATTTTGCACGAATGCGCAAAAGAAGTGCGTTTGCGTACATTTTTTGCGTTGCCGAATTTGTGCGTTTGTTTTCTGTGATTCATTCAGCATTTTTACACGTTTTCCCCTATAATTTTGTTGTAACCGTTTTGCAACATATACAAATACGCACAAATCGCCTCAATTTATGCAAGATTTTGCCGCAATCTTTATTAGATACAGGTTTGGGCTATCTCAGCATTATGCACAAATCGTTTTGCTTTAGTTCGTATGTTTTGACATGAGTTGATTTTTTGCCCATTCAATTAAAGCAATATTTGTTTGTTTTCATGATTTACACACTATTTTGGATATTTTTTTGATGTTCACAATTTGTTATTATAATAGCGTTGAATGAAGCGGTCAGTTGTCAGGCCGCTCGTTATATGAACATTTTTAGGAGGACTAAAACAATGAAAAAGGCAATCGCCCTTGCAATGGCCAGCGTTATGGCTGCTGGCCTGCTGGCAGGCTGCGGCGGCTCCGCTGCCAACAGCACCGCAGCTTCTTCCGAGGCCGCTTCTTCTGAAGCTGCTTCCACCTCTACCGAGGCTGCTACCGAGGCTCACACCATCAACACCACCGATCCCATCACCCTGACCATCAGCTGGTGGGGCGGCGATGCCCGCCAGGCTGCATACGAGGCTGCCTGCAAGGCATTCACTGAAAAATACCCCAACATCACCGTTGAGTGTACTTACGGCCCGTGGAACGGCTGGGAGGAAGCTCAGTCCACTGCCCTGGCTGCCGGCAACGCTGCCGACGTGATGCAGGTCAACTGGAACTGGCTGTTCCAGTACTCCGGCAAGGGTCAGAGCTTCGTTAACCTGAACGATTACTCCGATGTGCTGGATCTGACCCAGTTCCCCTCTAACGCTCTGGATGCCTGCACTGTGGCTGATTCCCTGCAGGCTGTTCCCGTTGCTATGGCCGGCCGTATTTTCTACTGGAACATGGCAACCTTCAAGAAGGCTGGCCTGGACCACTACCCCACTACTGAGCAGGAGCTGCTGGACGCCGCCAAGACCTTCCAGGAAAAGCTGGGCGATGACTACTATCCGCTGGCTGCCACCACGCTGGACCGCATGATCATGATGACCTTCTACCTGGAAAGCAAGTACGGCGAGCCCTGGGTTACCGACAGCACCCTGAACTACACCGTTGAGCAGCTGCAGGAAGGTCTGGAATGGATCCAGAGCCTGGAAGATAACCACGTGATGCCCGACCTGAAGACCATGAACGCCGCCGGCGATAAGAACATCACCGATGGTCAGGCCTGGATCACCGGCAAGTACGCCGGCATCTTCACCTGGGACTCCAGCGCACTGAGTTCAAGCCAGAACCTGCCCGACGACGCTGAGTTCGTTGTTGGCGACGAAATCAAGTGGGGCGAGGCTGCCAACGGCGGTTTTGCCAAGGTTTCCATGGGTATGGCTGTTACCCAGAGCTGCGAGCATCCTGTTGAGGCTGCTGCCCTGATCAACTTCATCCTGAACGAAAAAGAGGGCGCTTCCATCATGGGCACCCAGTGCGGCATGGTTTGCTCCAAGGCCGGCCAGGAATACGCCAAGGAGGCCGGTGCTGTCAACGAGCTGATTCTGGAAGCCAACACCAAGGTTATGGCTTTTGTTGACCAGCCGTTCGACCCCTGCTACGAGAGCACTTCCCTGAAGGACGAAACCAATGGCGTGTACAGCGATGTGTTTGAAGGCTTCAGCTACGATCAGTATGATTCCGCCGAGGCTGCCCAGATCCTGTACGATGGCATCTGCGAAGCACTTGCCTAATCCCCGTTTCCACACTTAACCTTATGCATCAGCAAGGCTGGCCCCGGCCCCATGGCGGTGGGGCCAGCCCTTTATTATGTAACAAGGAGGTTTCCTTTATGAGCGCACCTGCTGCCAAGACAGTGACCCGCACTCCTTTCAAAAAATGGTGTGATGAAAACGTTGGCCTTTTGTTCCTGATTCCCTGGATCATTGGTTTTGTGGTGTTCAAGCTGTATCCGTTTGCCACTTCCCTGTTCTACAGCTTTACGGATATGAACTTCTTTGACGGCATTACCAAGTACGGCCTGATGAACTACATCTACATTTTCACCAACAAGAAAACGCTGACCTCGTTCATCATCACCTTCCGTTATGCCCTCATCACCGTTCCCCTCAAGCTGATTTTTGCTTTGTTCATCGCTTACATCCTGAACTTCAAGATCAAGTGCGTCAACCTGTTCCGTACCATCTACTACATTCCCTCCATCCTGGGCGGCTCTGTTGCCATTGCCGTTCTGTGGAAGGCCCTGTTCAAAGAGGATGGCATCATCAACATGCTGCTCTCCTTTATCGGCATTCAGGGGCCCAGCTGGCTGGCTGACCCCGATTACGCCATGGTCGTTATCATTGTGCTGCGTGTATGGCAGTTCGGCTCCGCCATGGTGCTGTTCCTTGCCGCATTGAAGGGCGTTTCGGTCGACCTGTACGAAGCCGCCACCATCGACGGTGCTTCCAAGACCCGCCAGTTCTTCTCCATCACCGTGCCGATGATCACCCCCGTTATCTTCTACAACCTCGTTACCCAGATTGCTCAGGCGTTCCAGGAATTCAACGGTCCCTACATTATCTTTAATAATGGCGGCCCCCGCGGTTCCGTCACGCTGGTTTCGCTGCTGGTTTACAACTATGCGTTCAAGAGCAACGAAATGGGTATGGCCTGCGCCATGGCCTGGGTCATGTTCATCATCATCGCCCTGCTCACTGTCATCGCATTTGGCAGCCAGAAGCATTGGGTCTACTATGCTGACTGATTGAAGGAGGAATTGATTTATGGGTATGAAAGCACGCGCCAATGTGGCAACCTTCTTCAAGTATTTTGTTCTGATCTTTATGGGCTTTATCATGGTCTATCCGCTGCTGTGGATGGTGGGCTCCACCTTTAAGACCAACGCCGAGATTTTTACCAGCCTTTCCCCGTTTACCGCGCATCCCACCCTGGATGGCTATTATAACGCTGTGACCAAAACTTACGGCGGCGATATCACCATCTGGCGTGCATTCCTGAACACCTACAGCTACGTTATCCCCAAGGTTGTGTTCACTGTTATTTCTTCTGTCATTGCTGCTTACGGTTTCAGCCGTTTCAAGTTCAAGGGCCGCGATTTCCTGTTCGGCGTTATGATCATGACGCTGTTCCTGCCGCAGGTTGTTCTGAACGTTCCGCAGTACATGATGTACAACAAGTTTAACTGGATCAACAACCCCCTGTACCCCGCCCTGTGGGTGCCGTCCCTGTTTGCTACCGAAACCTACTTCGTCTACCAGCTGGTGCAGTTCATGCGCAGCATCCCGCACGACCTGGACGAAGCTGCCGCCATTGACGGCTGCGGCCCGGTCAAGATCCTGTACAAGATCATCTGCCCCATGCTCAGCCCCTCTCTGGTCGCCTGTGCGCTGTTCCAGTTCATGTGGAGCTGCAACGACTTTATGGGTCCCCTGCTTTACGTTACTACCCCGCGCAAATACCCCATGGCAATCTTTGTTAAGCTGTCTATGGACAGTACCAGTGAAGGCATTCAGTGGAACCGCATCCTTGCCTTGTCCCTGATTTCCATTATCCCGCAGCTGCTGGTTTTCTTTGCCGCTCAGGATTCCTTTATTGACGGCATTGCCGCTGGCAGTGTAAAGGGCTAAGCTTCAAGTTTTTTCCAAAACTTTTGATCTTTTTGCGCCCAAACCACTACACAGGCTGCCCCGTACCGCTGCAAAAGGGGTACCGGGCAGCTTTTATTTTGAAAACTCCGGCCACTGGCTTTTCTCGCTTTTGGCCGTTCCTAATATTCAGGATGCAGCCGGAATAAAAAAGCTTTCGGCTTTCCGCTGTATTCCGGCACATGATGGTGCCTTTTCTGCTAATCCCTTTGCATCGCTCTCCCCTGCCCTGCTTATCCGTTAGGGGCAAAACAAAAGCGGCTGCCTGTTGGCAGCCGCCGGGGGTTGTGGTTTTGTGCTGTAACATTTTTGGCCTTATTTTTCCGGTTTGTTTACCCGCTTGAAATATTGGCGGTACTGCTGGGGCGAAAGCCCTGTGGCCTCTTTGAACACCCGCCGGAAATGCGCGCTTGTCATAAAGCCTGTCTTTTCCGCCACGCTGGAAATGCTTTCGTTGGTCTTTTCGATCATGTTCTGCGCCGCTTTGATGCGTACGCCGTTGATGTATTCGATCAGGCTCAGGTTGATGGTCTTTTTGAACAGACGGCTGAGGTAATACGGGCTGATGTAAAACTGGTTGGCAATGCTTGTCAGGGTCAGCTTCTCGGCGTAATGCTCCGCAATATAACCTTGGATCTGACTGACGATGCGGTTGGTCACCCGGCCGCTGTCGCCCCCCAGCTCATGCTGGTTTTCGCACATCTTTTTCAGCTGCAGCAGCAGCGTGGCCAGCAGCATTTTGCGGGTCACAGCGCTTTCGGGGCTGTTTTCGTCCTGCATCTGGATCAGCTGCTGCAGGATGGAGTAGATATAGTTCTGCTGCTTAACCGTGATGCTGCTCAGCAGGTGGTTGTTCTCCTCGCTCATAAAGCCGAACAGGTCAATCTCCGGGAAAGCCCCGCTGATCTCCTGCAGATACTCGCGGCTGAAATTGCACACAATGCGGCTGGTGGGGCCATCCCCTACCGAACCAGTCTTGTGGATCTGGTTTTCCCCAATCAGGATCACATTGCCTGCATTGACGATATAGGCGGAATCCTCAATAAAATAGCGCCGCGCGCCTTCCACTTCATAATACAGTTCATATTTGTGGTGTGTGTGGAAACTTCCCATATCGTAGCTATGCTCGCGGTCGATCATATCGATATAAAAGTCCACATGGGGGGAATAGGTATATTCCTTGACCATCCTGTTCAAACCTCCCGCCACGCCCCGCCCAAGCATTTTTGCCAGTTTTAGGGCAGAACGCGCTTCAATTTTGTTGATTTATTTCATCTTAACACATTTCTTGTTGAATTTCAAAACTTTTTTCATTTTTTATGGAGGAAATCATCGTATGAAACTCGCTCTCGTTCGTGCCTGTACCCGCAGCGCCTGTTTTGAGTTGCAAAACAACACCTGCTATACCGCCCCTGCCCCGTTCCGGGTTCAGCTGAACGGCCAGACTGTGCTGGAAGCCTGCTGCACCAACGTGTTCAGCGTGTTCAGCCTGGAACCCGGCAAAACCTATCACCTGGAAGTGCTTGCCACTGATGGCGATACCGGTACACTGGACTTTGCCACCGCGGCGGAAAGCTTTTTTGTAGATGCTTCCCGCTATGGCCTGGTGAATGACGGCGTGACCGACAACACCGCCTTTTTGCAGGCTGCGCTTTCCACCTGCCCGCCGGGCGGCACGGTGTATGTGCCCGCCGGTACTTACCGCACCCAGAGCCTGTTTTTGTGCAGCAACACCACCCTGTACCTGGAAAAAGGCTGCACCCTGCTGGGCGGCACCGACCGCCGCGAATATCCCATCCTGCCTGGTGTGCTGCCCTGCGCCGATGAACAGCACGAAGCCTATCTCGGCGGCTGGGAGGGAAACCCGCTGGACTGCTTTGCCGGTTTGATCAATGTCATCAATGCCGAAAATGTGACCATCACCGGCGAAGGCTGCATCAACGCCAACGCCGACAACGGCGACTGGTACCAGCACATCAAGGTGAAACTTATCGCCTGGCGGCCGCGGCTCTTCTTTACCAGCAAAGCCAAGAATGTGACCCTACACGGTGTGGAGGTGTGCAACAGCTTCTCCTGGACCATCCACCCCACCTACTCGGACGGGGTGAACATCCTGCAGCTGCAGATTCACAACCGCGCCGACAGCCCCAACACCGACGGCATTGACCCCGAAAGCTGCAAGAATGTGAACATCATCGGTGATTTCATCCATGTTGGCGATGACTGCATCGCCCTCAAGTCCGGCAAACTCTTCCTTGGCACTGTGATGCATACCCCCTGCGAGAATGTGACCATCCGCAACTGCAACCTGAACCGCGGCCATGGCGGCCTGGTTATTGGCAGCGAGATGAGCGGCGGCGTGAAAAATGTGGTGGTTACCCAGTGCCTGATGGACCACACCGACCGCGGCCTGCGCATCAAGACCCGCCGCGGTCGCGGCAAGAACGCCGTGATCGACGGGCTGGTGTTCCGCAACGTGGAAATGCGCCATGTGCTGACCCCATTCGTCATCAACATGTTCTACTTCTGTGACCCGGACGGCAAAAGCGACTATGTGCAGAGCCATGAACCCCTGCCGCTGGACGATGCTACCCCCCGCCTGGGCAGCCTGACGATGGAAAATATCACCGCCACCGACGCCGAGTATGCAGGCTGCTGGTTCAGCGGTCTGCCGGAGCAGCCGGTTGAAAAAGTGGAGATGAACAATGTCAGCATCTCCTTTGCCGAAAACGCCGGGGCTGGCCACGCCGCCATGATGTGCGGTGCCGCCGAATGCAGCAAGCTGGCGATCTGGGCCGAAAACGTGAAGGAGATTCACTTCCACAATGTCAAACTGGAAGGCTATGCAGGCGAACGCCTGAACTTTATCAACGTTGGCAGCTTTAAGGAGGATTAAGCCATGACCCATGAAGAGATTTTGACCACCCTGGGCAATTATGTGGATTATCTGATTGCCGGCAGCTCTGCCGAAGCCCCACTGTGGAACATTGAAAAGGTGCGCAGCGGCAAGCCCAATAAATGGAACTATGTGGACGGCTGCATGATCACCGCCTGCCTGAGCCTGTACAAGACCACCGGGGATGAAAAGTTCCTGAAGTTCTCCCGCGATTTTGTAGACTACTTTGTCAAGGATGGCGGTGAGATCTACACCTTTGACGCCAACGAGCATAACCTGGACAACATCAACCAGGGCAAAAACCTGTTTTCCCTGGTTGATTTGACCGGCGAGCAGCGCTACCGGGATGCCATCAACACCATCCGCGCCCAGCTGGACACCCAGCCCCGCACCAAGGATGGCAATTTCTGGCACAAAGCCATCTACCCGTGGCAGGTTTGGCTGGACGGCACCTATATGGCGCAGCCATTCTACATGGAATACGAGACCCGCTACAACGGCATGAAGGGCTGCCAGGACAGTTATAAGCAGTTCATGAACATCAAGAAGTACATGCGAGACCCCAAAACCGGCCTGTACTACCACGGCTATGATGAAAGCCGCCAGATGTACTGGGCCGATCCTGTAACGGGCTGCAGCGCAAACTTCTGGCTGCGCGCCATGGGCTGGTTCCTGGTTGCCATGGTGGATGTTCTGGAGCGCATGGACGAGCAGATGTATTACGAATACCGCGCCATTATGGCTATGTTCAAGGAAGCAGTGGAGGCCATGATCCAGTTCCAGGACGCCGAGACCGGCATGTTCTGGCAGGTCATTGATAAAGCCGGCGTACCGGGCAACTATCTGGAAACCTCCGGCAGCTCCCTGTTCGCTTACGCCGTGCTCAAAGGCGTGCGGCTGGGCTACCTGCCCAAGCGGTTCCGCGCTTACGGCGAAAAGGCATTCTATGGCACCTGTGACAAATACCTGGGCGTGAACGATAAGGGCGAGCTGCAACTGTCCGGCATCTGCCTGGTAGCCGGTTTGGGCGGCGCCACCCGCCGCGATGGCAGCCTGGAATACTATTTCAGCGAGCCAGTTGTGGAAAACGACGCCAAGGGCGTTGCCCCCCTGCTGCTGGCCTATACTGAAATGATCATCCAGTAAGGAGGTTCCGCTGTTATGGCCATATTTACCGTTGGTGCCCGCCTGCATGATTACGGTAAGGGCACGCCCGATGAGTTGTTTGGCAAGGTTTCCGCAGACGGGTTTGCCTGCGTGCAGCTGGCCTACAAAAAATGCGTGCCCGGCGTTGCCAGCTATGCGGACGTTACCCCGCAGCTGGTGCAGAACACGCTGGAAGCGCAAAAGAAGCACAACATCGCTGTTGCCGTGCTGGGCACCTATGTGGAGCTTGCCATCGCGGACGAAGTGCAGCGCAGCGCCAACGCAGCGGATTTCAAAAGCCAGCTGGCCGTGTGCAAGGCGCTGAACGCGGGCTGCATTGGCACCGAGACTACCGGCATGCACAAGCAGCCCGCCGGCACCACCCGCGAGCGAGCCCAATATATGCTCTGCAAAAGCCTGGAAACCATTCTGCCGGAAGCCGAGCGCCTTGGCGTGACCGTTGCCATTGAGCCCGTTGTTGGCGACAGCACCAACACCCCGCAGGCAGCGCGGCACATCCTGGATATGATGCAAAGCCCCGCGCTGGGGGTCATCCTGGACATGAGCAACCTGGTCAGCTTTGAGGGCAAGGACAATCAGCAGCCCCTGTGGGATGCCATGGGCGAGCTGCTTGGGGACAAAATCAAGGCCGTACACTTTAAGGGCAAGAACTTTGCGCCGGACGGCACCATGCTGCACACCAGCCTGGAAGATTCCTGCACCGATTACGCCGGTGCCTTTGCCATGCTGCGCACCCTGCCGCAGCCGTTGCCCGTTCTGCGCGAGGAAGCCGTGCCCGCCCGTGCTGCCAGCGATATTGCTTTTATCAAACAGTTTTTCTAAGGCAATACCGCATAATTCTAAGTGCCGATACGGCGAGCGAGGTGCGGCAGCTGCCGTGCCGCAGCTGCCGGAGCGGTGCTTAAGCCGCAAGGCGGGAATTGTGCGGTGTTGCCCTAAGGTGTAATGCTGCTTCTTTTTGCCCCACCGGACCGGAGTATTTGCACTGATACCATGGAAGCCTTTTTGTGAAAGGAACCGATTCAATATGGAACGCAAGCTTGTAACCGTTGCCGTGGATGGCAGCGCTGAATTTACCACCCTGACCGCCGCTGCTGCCGCGCAGGACCCCGCCCAGCCGCTTCACTTTGTGCTGGGGGCCGGGACCTATTATGAACGCCCGTTTTTGGAACTGGCGGATTACATCATCACCGGTGCCGGGATGGGGCAGACCGTGATCTCCGCCGGGGCCGCCGGGCGCGACCCCTGGCCCGGCGAGGAGCGCACCGGTACCTTTCGCAGCCAGACGCTTTTCCTTGGCGGCGGCAGCGCCCGGCTGGAGCACCTGACCGTGGAAAACACCGCCGGTGATGGTGCGGACCGCGGCCAGGCGCTGGCGGTATATGCCGATGCCAGCCGTGTGTGCATGGTGGATGTTTCCCTGCACGGCAACCAGGATACGCTCTTCACCGCTCCTCTGCCGCTGGCCGTGCGCCAGAAAAACGGCTTCCGCGGTCCGCGGGAGAACACGCCCCGGCTGGACACCAAACAATACTACCGTGACTGCGAGATTTCCGGCAACATTGATTTCATTTTCGGCGGGGCCAACGCGGTGTTTGACCATTGCCGCATTGTGCCCGTTGCTCACCGCGGCGTTACCAGTTATATTGCCGCCGCCAGCACGCCGCAGGGCAAGCCGGGCTACCTGTTTGCCGACTGCACCGTGCAGGGCAACAGCCCCGCAGGCAGTGTCTATCTGGGCCGCCCGTGGCGGCAGTATGCCCGCGTGTACTGGCTGGACTGCGATTTAAGCGATGAGATCATCCCCCTTGGGTGGGACAACTGGTCTGACCCCGCCAACGAGGAAACCGTTCACTTTGGCGAGTACGGCTCCAAAGGCCCCGGTGCCCCCAAAGCAAGCCCCGCCCGCGCCGGTTACGCCGCCCTGAATGATGAAGCCTCCGCCCAGGAAATGCGCGCCATGCTGGCTGAATTCCGGGCCGACTTCGGTGCAGAAGCGTGACACGCTCTTTGCGGAGCCGCCAATTATAACATTCCACCTCCTCCTAAAAAAGCAGCAAGCCCGCACCACGTCCCTGTATGCGCCTGCGGGCTTGCTGCTGTCATACCGCCGCTTTGATTCCAGAAAGGATTTTTTATGAGCTATACCAAACTGGACCTTCTGCAGGACCTGGCTGATATGGGCCTGACCGGGCAGGAAACCATTCTGATTCATTCTTCCATGAAGTCCATCGGCCCGGTGGACGGCGGTGCCGATACTGTGCTGGATGCCCTGATGGAGTTTTTCCGGCCTGGGCTGCTGCTGTTGCCCACCCACACCTGGCGCACCATCAACGCAGCCAACCCGGTGTTTGATGTGTGCACCTCCCCCTGCTGCGTGGGCATTTTGCCGGAGCTGTTCCGCCAGCGTCCCGGTGTGGTACGCAGCCTGCACCCCACCCACAGCATAGCCGGGTATGGGCAGCAGGCTGTTTCCTACCTCGCAGGTGAGGAACTGCGCAACACGCCCTGCACCCCCGGCGGCTGCTATGACCGCCTGAAAGATGTGGGCGGCAAAATCCTGCTGGTAGGCGTTACCCACGCCCGCAACACCTATATCCACAGCATTGAAGAAGTGCTGAACGTGCCTCACCGCCTGGCCGACCAGCCCATGAAGCTGCAAAGCGTGGATACCGATGGCAGCGCACACACTGTTTATATGCGCAGCCACTACAACGCCCAGCAGCCCCATATTTCAGAGGATTTCGTCAAGCTGACGCAAGCCTACCTGGACTGCGGAGCCGCCCAGAACACGCGCTTTGGCGCTGCCAGTTGCATCCTGTGCGATGCCGCCGGCCTGTTCCGCGTAACCCGCCATGTGCTGGCCCCAGACCCGGAGTGCATTGTCACCGCCCCCAGCATCCCACCGGAGCGGTGGGCGGGGTTCCACGCGTAAGGCCGTATGGTTCGTTTATAGCAATTTTCAAAATTAAAGCGCATATCCGCAGAAGCGGAACCTGCCGGAACAATCAGAGACAGTAACAGCGTGGAAAGCATTCTGAATCGCATTTGGAAGGGCATCCAGCGTCCTCGCCTTGAATTTACGAAGGAAAGCCTTCACCTTCGACC
>OOCB01001380.1_pt1 | contig 32878 bp, 32 predicted proteins | sample 1671351 | NCBI WGS metagenome assembly OOCB01 (sample SAMN06348148, study PRJEB24527) | human gut metagenome | biome: human gut; feature: ankylosing spondylitis patient; material: feces | host: Homo sapiens | place: China | collected 2015-10 | reverse complement strand
CTCTCGACTGTTTTTTTACATTTTCGACAGTCAGTGGAAGCATATGTTCAACACAGTTTATTGTCTTGTGCTCTGCTCCGTGATACATAAAGACACGCTTTATATCTCCAACAAAGGAAATCGCAAATACATAACCGATAAACAGTAAAATCCTTATAACTCCCTCTATCACTGCAAGAAGTTTTTCTGATGCGATAACTTTTTTCAAAAGTTCTGATATGAAAAACGGTAAAATCATAAAAATCCCAACCGCAAGTATTATCGACAAAATGACCGTAAAAGTCGTTTCCACCTTTTCACGCTTTTCCTTTTTGTCCTCGTCAATCTCCTCTGCATCATCTTCCTCGTCCTCAAAATATTTTGATGAGTCCGTAAGGCTTTTCATTCCGAGTACCAGCGACTCGACAAAAGTCACAACACCTCTTATTATAGGCAGGTCGCAGATAAAGTATTTATCTCTGAGACTTTTGCAAGTTCCTTCTTCTACCTCAATCTCTCCGTCAGGTTTTCTGACGGCAACGGCATATCTGTCTTTATTTTTCATCATGACACCCTCAAGAACCGCCTGCCCTCCTATGCCTGATGGTTTTACTACCGATTTTTTGTTCATATAATACCCTCCAAATGAAAAAGAGCAAAACCAGCGTTTTGCTCCTGGTGTCACACTACTTCACGAGCATTTACCTATACAATGAAAAATGGTCACAGCCCCCTTTTGGTTGCTGTGACCATCTATAAGACCGAATCTTACATTATTCTTATACTAAAGTCATTGATACAGTACACTAATTTAGTTTGCCTGCATTCCATATTTACGGTTGAACTTGTCAATCGCACCACGAGCCTTAACAGCTTTCTGCTGACCTGTGTAGAAAGAATGACATTTTGAACAGATTTCTACATGAATTTCTTCCTTTGTAGAACCAGTTACAAACTCATTACCACAGTTGCAAACAACTTTAGCCTGATAATAATTAGGATGAATTCCCTCTCTCATGTCTTATGACCTCCATTCCGCTGCCATCACGACAGCAAATACATATCACGAAAAAGATCACACCCAGAATGTAGGACTGTATCTTTTCGATTTCAATTTTCAACACAACTTCATTATTATAACACACTTAGTATAAAAGTGCAAGCACATTTTTATTTTTAAAAATGTATCTTTCTTATCATTTCAACAAATTCCCTGTTGTTTCTTGTCTTTCTGAACAAATCTATGATTTTTTCCACAGCTTCATCATTTCTCATTGAGCTGAAAGCCTTGCGTATGCGGTAAGCCGCATCTTTCTCATCCTGTGTGAGTAAAAGGTCGTCTCTTCTGGTGCTTGATTTTGGAAGATCTATAGCCGGGAATACTCTCTTTTCCGAGAGTCCTCTGTCAAGAACCATTTCCATGTTACCTGTTCCCTTAAACTCCTCAAATACAACATCATCCATCTTGCTTCCCGTATCGACAAGTGCCGTTGCAAGTACGGTAAGGCTTCCGCCTTCTCTCATATTTCTCGCTGCACCAAAGAATTTCTTCGGCATATGAAGGGCAGCCGGGTCAAGACCTCCGGAAAGTGTTCTTCCGCTCGGTGACACCGTGAGGTTGTAGGCTCTTGCAAGTCTTGTGATACTGTCAAGAAGTATCGTAACATCCTCGCCATGCTCAACAAGTCTCTTTGCTCTCTCGATTACCATCTCTGAAACTCTCTTGTGATTTTCAGGAAGTTCGTCAAATGTGGAGTAGATAACATCAACATTGTGTCCCATGATAGACTCTTTTATATCAGTAACTTCCTCAGGTCTTTCATCTATAAGAAGAACAATAAGGTTCATTTTAGGATAATTTGTCTTTATAGCCTTTGCAACCTGCTTAAGAAGTGTTGTCTTTCCTGTCTTTGGCTGAGAAACTATCATTCCACGCTGTCCCTTGCCGATAGGAGCAATTATATCCATCATTCTTGTTGAGATAGTCGCACCGTCCGTCTCAAGTCTTATCTTCTCATTTGGAAAGATAGGTGTGAGCTGTTCAAACTTTGGTCTTGCCAAAAGATCTTCTACCGGATAACCATTTACAGTAACAACATACAGCAATGCCGCAAATTTCTCACTCTGGCTTCTGACTTTCAAATTTCCCTTAAGAATATCTCCCGTGCGGAGTCTGTATTTCTTTATGAGTGCATGAGATACATAAACATCATTATCACCCGGCAGGAAATTGTCGCATCTGATAAATCCGTAACCCTCTGTCATTATCTCAAGGATTCCCTCTCTTGACTCACCGCTGTCAAGCTGACTTAAATCAGGCTGCTTGTCAATATCCGCCGTGTTCTGTGCAGCATTATTCTGGTAACCCTGATTTCCATAACTGCCATTCTGATAACCGTTGTTTGAATATGAACCTGACTGGTTCTGATAATTGTTGTTTTGATTATATCCGCCGTTCTGATAATTATTACTCTGGCTGTAATTGTTCTGTCCGTAACCGCCATTCTGACCGTAACCACCGTTTTGACTGTAACTGCCATTCTGATAGCCGTTGTTATAGCCATTCTGCGAATATCCGCCGTTTGACTGACCGTTATTCTGGTTATAATTATTCTGATAACCGCCATGATTAGAATTTGACTGGTAGCCGTTCTGTGAATAACCCGGATTTTGATTTGAATAAGGATTATTGCCCTGTCTTTGATTCATTCTGCCGTTGTTTCTCTGCTGTCCACGCACATTGCCTGTTCTTCCGTATGATGACTGGATGCCACCCTCTCTCCTGTTTCTGTATGTATTTTTATGTTCTTCATTATAATCATTTCTCACATACGAATTCTGAAACTGTGGTCTTTTTTCATCTACGTTCTCAATTTTATCACTATTCTTTAAATCTGACTCTGCTGTTCCTGCCTGTTCAGCCACATTATCATGTTCTGCAGCCGGAATATCATCTTTCTTTTCTTCTTTTTTTCTGTTTTCTGTCTTTTTTATCTTAACATCTGCTGATGCATTTTCATCATTGTCCACTGCACTTTCTGCCGCATTTGACGACTGCTTCTTTTCAACTTCCAAAAGTAACTCTAAAAGCTCTCTTTTCTTATAAGTTGTTACATTCTTCACGCCCATCTTTCTGCCTGCAACCCTAAGTTCAACAAGAGACATTTTTTCTAAATCTGACATTATTTTGCTCCTTTACAAATACATTTTGATTTTTCTTTGATTGTTTAATTTTTAAATTATATTGACGATTCCGGGATTTTAATTTCACGATAGTGTCTGAATAATTTTATAATACTTTCAATTTACTATACACAATCTTTTAGCATTTGTAAAGGATAAAAAAAGCAAGGCTGAACTGTTACATCAGCTCAGCCAAAAAAATAATTGACAATGCAAAAAATTAAATACTAAATTCTCTTTTTATGGCGGAACAGCCTTTCATCAATCAACATTAAGCTTTTTATTTAAAAGGTACACACTCATTCCGCAATAAAATATCATCATCACTATCATCAGTATGATACTTCCGATAAGAACATCACTTATATATGCATTGAGAACTCTCATATCAGGTGCATCCGCACTTCCCACAAGCTGCGTCATCATTCCTCTCCCTGCTGCTGCGATGACAACAAAAGCTATTGAAAATACCTGCATTACGACATATCCTATAAAGTATGTCAAAAAAGAACATACATCTTTATTCATTTTCTTTCCAAATGAATAACCGATCGTAATCGATCCAAATAGCTGGCTTATTCCGTATAATGCTCCCACTACTAATGAAATAACAACAAGCCACTGGCTCAGTATGGTAAAACCGCTCTCTTTCATGCCATCTGCAAATCCTTTTATGAATTTTATGCACCACAAAGGGCTGCCTACCGATATAGACATTGTTATATATGCCCCCACAATATTTATGATAAACAGTATCAATGCAGACAAATATTTAGATGTGAATATCATAGTCTCGCTTATGGGAAGTGTATGTGTCAGATAGCTTTCATCTTTAAACATACTTTTTCTGTAATATAATACACTGGTTATTATCGTAATGGCAAATCCTGCTCCCACACTCAAAATATGCAGGATAAATAAAATATTTTCCAGCACACTCCATTGAACCGCCCACGGATAAGCTTTATAAAGTTTTTCCATTATCAGGTGTAAAATGGCAAACAATGTTATCAAACTATATGCCCCTGCAATTACTTTTATATTTGACTTTACATCATGTTTTATAAGTTTCTTTAGCATGAAAACACCTCCCTGAATAAAGCGTCAACTGACTTTTCTTTTTCCATCCTGAGTTCATCCACATCACTGTGAAGCATCACTTTTCCCTCTTTCAGAAAAACAACCTCATCAAGTATCTGCTCAACATCCTGAATAAGATGGGTAGATATGATAACCGTCGCATCCTCTGAATAATTGCTTATTATGGTTTTTAAGATATAATCTCTTGCGGCAGGGTCAACACCGCCCATCGGTTCATCGAGAAGATACAGCTTTGCTTTTCTGCTCATTACCATGATAAGCTGAACCTTTTCCCTGTTTCCCTTTGAGAGAGATTTTAGTTTGCTCTCTTTGTCAAGACTAAGTTCCCCAAGCATCGCATCCGCCTTTTTTGCATCAAAGTCCTCATAAAACTCTTGAAAAAAGCTTACCACTTCTTTTATCTTCATCTCCGGTGAAAGATAACTCCTCTCAGGAAGATATGAAACTATTTTCTTTGTCCCGACCCCTATCCTTTTGCCGTCTATGAGAACTTTTCCCTTATCTTTACTTAAAAGACCACTCAAAGTCTTTATAAGAGTAGTCTTGCCGTGACCGTTCGGTCCGAGAAGTCCCACTATCTTTCCGCTTTCAATCTTAAGTGTCAGATTATCAAGAGCTTTAACACTGCCATAGTTTTTCGATAGATTTTCACATTCTAATATCATCATGACCTCCATTTCCGCACAGACTCCCGTGCATCTAAAGTCTGCATCAAATATATGCAGACACAAATCCTGTATGTGAAAAAATTTTTTATGCTAATTCCTTACCAAATTCATGCCTAAATTTCATTTTCCATGCTTTTATCAAAATCCCCACGCTTTGGTAAAGTTAATTTCTTCACGCTGACTTTACTTATTTTCAGATATATATTTGTTTAACATTTCTATAATCTGTTCTTTTTTATATCCCATTTTCTCCATCTGAGCCACAAATGTTTTTATACACTCCATTGTCATTTCCTCCTGCAGCCTGTCTGTCTTTTCCTTATTGTCCGATACAAATCTCCCAGCCGTCCTCTGCGAATATACAAGTCCCTCTCTCTCAAGTTCGGCAAGTGCTTTTTGCATCGTATTTGGATTTACTCCCGCTTCTAAGGCAAGCTCCCTGACTGACTTTAATTTATCTCCGGCTTTCCACTCCCCAGCCACTATACGCTCTTTTATCTGGCTGATTATCTGCTGATAAATAGGCTGTTCATCATTGAATTTCCAAACCAATCATAAATCCTCCTTTCCTTGTTCCACATTGTATCATTGTATTACTTGCTTAGTACAATAATACTGTAATACAGTTTTCATAAAATGTCAACACTCATTTATATTTTTGACCAAACTTTTCATATATGGTATTCTTATCTATGTAACATTCATTTTTATATGCGGTATCGCAAACTTATATAAAAATTTCAAATCATATATCAGTAAAACAAACGGAGGAAATAAAAATGACAAACAGCGAAAAAGCTATTGCACTTCACAAAGAATGGAACGGAAAAATCGACACAACACCAAAATGTCATGTAAAGTCAAGAGAAGACCTTGCCATCGCATACACACCCGGTGTCGCTGAGCCTTGCAAGATAATCGCAAAAGATAAAAAAGAAGCATACAACTATACCATCAAAGCAAATACTGTTGCCGTTGTCTCTGACGGCAGTGCCGTTCTCGGTTTAGGCAATATCGGTCCTGAGGCTGCTATGCCTGTTATGGAGGGAAAAGCTGTTTTGTTTAAGGAATTTGGCAATGTAAACGCATTTCCTATCTGCCTTGATACGCAGGATACCGAGGAGATAATAAAGACTGTTATAAATATAGCACCTGCTTTTGGCGGCATCAACCTTGAAGATATATCTGCTCCAAGATGTTTTGAGATAGAAACAAGATTAAAAGAAGCACTTGACATTCCTGTTTTCCATGACGACCAGCACGGTACGGCTATCGTTGTCCTCGCCGGAATAATAAACGGTCTTAAGGTTGTCGGAAAGACAAAAGAAGAATGTCATGTCGTTGTAAACGGTGCCGGTTCTGCCGGAGTTGCCATCACTAACCTTCTTCTCAGATACGGCTTTAAGGATGTTGTTATGTGCGACAAATCAGGTATTCTCTCAAAAGCAAGCAACGACCTTAACTGGATGCAGAAAGAAATGATGGAAGTTACAAACCTTACAGGAAAAACAGGTACTCTCGCAGACGCACTCAAAGGTGCGGACATTTTTGTAGGTGTGTCAGCTCCGGGCATTGTATCAGAAGATATGGTTAAGAACATGAACAAAGATGCCATCCTCTTTGCAATGGCAAATCCCGTTCCTGAGATAATGCCTGATGTGGCAAAGAAAGCCGGAGCAAAAGTTGTCGGCACAGGCCGTTCAGATTTTCCAAATCAGGTAAACAATGTCGTTGCTTTCCCTGGTATATTCAAGGGTGCACTTGAAGGCCACGCAAAACAGATAACTGAAGAAATGAAACTTGCTGCTGCACTTGCTATCGCAGGGCTTGTAGACGAAAAGGATTTAAATGAGGACAATATCATGCCCGAAGCCTTTGACCCTCGTGTAGCAGATGTGGTATCTCAGGCAGTAAAGGCAAACATAAAGTAACTTAATATATGAAAAAAAATGAACATATAAAACGGTGGGGCGAAAAACCTTACTACTCTCTCGATTATTATTTGAAAAAAACTTTCGGTGAAAAAATATATAAAGTTGCCCTTGACGGAGGCATGAGCTGTCCAAACCGTGACGGCACCGTCTCCACGGGCGGCTGTATATTCTGCAGCAACGGAGGTTCGGGGGATTTTGCCATAAAACATGATAAAGACAATGACATAACAAGACAGATTGAAACCGGAATAAATTCACTAAAGGCAAATGAAAAATTTGTTGGAGAAAAATTTATAGCATACTTTCAGTCATTTTCAAATACATATGCTCCCGTTTCATATCTTGAAGATATTTTCTTGCAGGCAATAGACCACCCTCTTATATCAGCTCTTTCCATCGGCACAAGACCCGACTGTTTCTCATCTGAAATATATGACCTTATTGAAAGGCTGAACCATATAAAACCGGTCTGGGTAGAACTTGGTCTACAGACAAAGCATGAAAAAACTGCTGAGTTTATAAACCGTGGTTATACACTGGAGGTATTTGAAAAAGCCGTTCATGAACTTAGAAAGCGAAACATAACCGTTATCGTCCATGTCATAATCGGACTTCCGGGCGAAAATGCCGATAATCTATATGAAACGATTGATTATCTTAATCAAATGGACATTCAGGGCATAAAGCTGCAGCTTCTTCATGTCCTAAAAGATACTGCTTTAGCTGACCTTATGGGAAGTTTTCATATATTGACACCGGACGAATATATAGACATACTATGTGAATGTATAGCAAAACTCTCGCCTGACATAGTTATACACCGGCTTACCGGAGACGGACCGAAAGATTTACTTATAGCACCTGAATGGAGCAAAAACAAACGACAGGTTTTAAATACCCTGAGCCATGAATTAAAGGTGCGTGGCATATATCAGGGACAAAAACTTAAAAGAAATGGGGGATTTTAATGACACCTGAATCACGAAAGCTGTATAAACTGATAATACTTTATTTTTTAAGTCTGACTAAACAGCCAATGTCAAACGCTATCATCTCTGATTTTATCCTTACAAACAATTATACGGATTATTTTTCAATACAGGAAACGCTCACCAACCTGCTTGAAGATGATATGATAGAGAGTGAGCAGACGCACGCAACTTCATATTATAAGATAAAGCCTGCCGGTCAGGAAATACTTACTTTCTTTGGCAAACAGCTCCCTGACAGCACAAAGGCACAGATACGAAAATATCTCTCTGAAAATAGGGTAAGCATTGTAGAGAATACCTCGATACATACTGATTACACCCATGTCAAAAACAAAGAGTACATCGCCCGCTGTTCAATAGTAGAACGAGGCAGTGTACTCCTTGAAGTCTCCCTCAATGTACCGACCGAGGAAGAAGCGATACAGGTATGCAAAAACTTTAAAAAGAAAAATGAAAAGATTTACAGTCTTTTATTCAGCGAATTGTCGGTAGAGTAATCTGCCGGCTTTTCTATCAGTTATCACCTGTCTCAACTAATCTTCCATTGCTTTATTAGCATCAATTATTCTTTCAATTTCTGCAATACTTTTTTTAGTTGCAAGCGAAATCTGCTCTAAAGAAAATTTATTTTCATACATATTCATAATTATTTCCACTTTTGTATCATCTACTATTCCTTGGCTAAGATTACACATAACGCTCACATCCTCTCTTAAATTATCTTCTAATGGAATATTATACTCTTTTTCAATTATATCTAACTTTTCATTTTGTGTTAATTTTTTTGAAAACAATGCACTTAATAACCTATGCAATTCATGTTTTTCATCTTGTTCTGGAAGTTCTTTTGCTAATCCTATTAACACAATATTTAGCATATCCTGTTTTCCATCCCACTTACAATCTCCCAAAACTTTTTTGTTAATCAAATGATAATAATCAAGACTATCTTCCTGCATATTCATACAAATCCAAATCGTATAGACACATCTAATATCGTCATAATTTGTATTTGCAAAATCTCTCTCTTTTTGAGATGACACTAATCTACACGCATAAAATATAGCCCTATTTAAAATATGGTATTCCTTTGGTGTGTCTTTTTGTGCTTCTATATTTACTATAATCTGTGAAATTCCATCTTTCATACGAACATAAAACACAATGTCAAACCTAACAGTACCCTCATTAACTTCTGTATTTTCTGAGTTAAACCCTCTTATCCTGTCCTGATGCTTTCCAGAGTTTGTAAGTCCCGGTTCTACTGAAACAGCACTAATCTGAGGTTCTCCCTCGATATATTCTTCGACTTCCTCAGGCACCATTGTCTTAAATTCCTCCACAGTATTTACAAGAATATGTGCAAGAATACTTTTATGTCCTAAAATTCTTTTCGCATTTTCATCATACTGTGCCCTGTCTTTTGCTGCAGTAACAGCATTTGTTATCTCCGTATTCAAATCATTCCCCCTTATATTATACAATCTTATTTGCAGCTTTCCATATATACGATTATAAATTAGAATTCTTTAAGACGCAACTTAATTTTAATTGAATAGTAGAATGAGGCAGTGTACTCCTTGAAGTCTCTCCCTAAAAATCCATCGGAATTATAACAATCGCACTAAACTCATCACCCTCCGGCTCAAACAGATAAAATCCGTCATATTTTTCAACTACTTTTATAACATTTTTTATACCGATACCATGAAGCTCATTATTTTCTCTTTTTGTCGAAAGAAATCTCTCCCCGTCTTTTCTAAGATTTCCGTCAAAAGTATTTTTCACGGATACAATAAATTTTTCATCTTCAATAACGGTCTTTAACTTTATCATCTTTCTGCCCTTGCATTTTTCAACTGCCTCGATGGCATTATTTAAAAGATTTGACAAAACTAAAATAAGCTCCCCCTCCATCATCGTAATTCCTGCAAGGTCGTTTATTTTACATATGAATGAAGCTCCTGCCCTCTTTGCCTCGTAATATTTTGTGTTCAATATAATATTTACCACCGGATTATTTGTATCTATGACATCTTCCCCTGCCATATTTCCACCGCTCAATTTTTTCAGATAGTCCGAAAGTTCATCATACTCTTTTTTCTGAAGCAATCCCCCCATATATAAAAGATTATTTCTATATTCATGTGATATACTTCTCTGCTGCTTTACACTCTCTTCGAGCGACTCATACATTTCCTGCTGTTTATTTACATCCATCTCAAACATAAGCTTTTCCCGCTTTAACTTTGCTTTTTCAGCAAGGTCATCCATAAAAAATATCACAAGTATGTTCATTGCTATAAGGCTTACCATAACTATCCAGACAAATTGCATTTCATTTTGAAACTTTACTCCGATTCCTATTTTAAGTGTAAATAAAATACAGGCTATTGATATGATGGGAAATATCATCAAAAAGAATACATCTGTTGTCTCGACACTTTCAAGCCATCTTCTGCTCATACATTTTTTAAATATAAGTATAAGCAATAACAATACCGACTTGCTCAACAGTATTACAAACACATTTATACTATATGAGCCATTTGTATCAATTTTAAATACATTGCTATCTATCAATATTGTTATTATATCAGCAGCAAGCAGCAAGAATATAAATAAAACTGATACTATAACTGCCCTTTCAAACTTTTTCTTTTCCATAATCATACTCACGGTTACAAGAATGACTATATTTAATATCTGTTTTAGTATAGGACTTTGTCCAAAAACATCACTTACAATAAGAACCAGCGTTGCCATAACAAATACATAGACAACTCTCGTCCATTTTTTAAATCTAAACTCAGGTTTATAAAATGACGAACTGAATATCAAAAAGCATGACATTTCAATAAGTATAATCAGATAACTCTGTAAAACATTCATTATAATTTTCCTCTCTGCTTTATATATTCACAGGCAACGGATTTATACCTCTGTTTTGATACCGGAAGTTCCCTTCCATTTACAAGCTTGGCATAATATCTCTTTACATCACACACATAATCCATATTAACGATAAAACTCTGGTGAATCCTTACAAACTTCTCCTCTTTAATCTCCTGTTCTATATCATCCAGCTTTTTATAAACTGTATATTCTTTTTCGCTGTCATTCTCAACTAAATGAAAACACGCCCTATGTAAAGAATTTTCAATATAGACTATGTTGTCAATATTTACCTTTTTTTCTCTCTGTTCAACAAAATCATATACAAACTCATGAACGCTTCTTCCCATTTTTTCTAAAATAACATTCAAAGCCTCGACAATGTCAGATTCTATAGTTGTCTCATCTTTTATTATATATCTTATGGCATCAACCTTATATCCTGCCAGTGAATACTCAATAAAACCAGTCACAAATACAAGAAATGTCCCGTCACTGTATTTTCTGAGATCTTCAGCCGTTTTTATCCCGTCCATCTCTTTCATATTCACATCCATAAAAACAATATCATACCCGCTCATGGCTTTTTCTAAAGCTGCAAACTCCTCACCCGACTGATAAATATCTATCTTATATGGAAATCCTGCTTTTTTAATATACTTCTCGATATACCCCCTCAACCTGTCTATAATAACCTTTTCATCATCACATATAGCTATTTTAATAATATCAGTCCCCAAATATGTTTCCTCCTTTGTGATTTATACAATAACTATAACACAAAATAGAGATTATGAACAAAATTCTGACTGAGAGGTCAAAATAATGGACTGAAATGCAAATTTTCATCTCTCACATTCTATAACACCATGATCCATTGTATAAACTTTATCGCACAGCACATCTATATCTTCCATGTTATGGCTTGCCAGGATTATTGTTGCCCCATTCTCAGCCTGTTCTTTTAAAATCTTTCTTACTACTGCCACTGATTCATTATCAAGTCCATTCATCGGCTCATCAAGTATCAATATTTTGGGTTTTTCCATAATAGCCTGTGCTATGCCAAGCTTTTGGCGCATACCGAGCGAATATTTGCCAACATGCTTACGGCTCTTTGGCTCAAGCCCGACTATCTCCATGCTTTTTCTGATTTCTTCATTTGATATTTTATTTCTTACAGATGCGAGCAGCTTCAGATTTTTAAAGCCGGAATAATTCGGTATAAAGCCCGGTGTCTCAATAATGACACCTATATCCTCCGGAATATCAACATCTTTTCCTACCGTTTTCCCGGCAACTTTTACCTCCCCGCTTGTCGGTTTTATCAGACCACATATACATTTCATAAGTACAGTCTTTCCTGAACCGTTTCTGCCGACAAGTCCATAGATTTTCCCTTTCTCTATTTCCAGAGATACATTATCGAGAACAGTGGCATCATCATATTTTTTACTTACCTCATTAACTTCAATAATTATTTCATCATTCATTATATTTATCCCTCTATCATCTTTCTTTTTTTCAAGACAGCATCAGCCTTCTGCATATGTATTTATATCTTTTTTCTTTGCAGCAATATATGTAACAGCTATTAAAACTACATTGACAACAGTCAAAAATATTACCGCATACCCAGACGACGGATACCATTTTTCTCTTGAATATGCCATCGCTGAAATATCTACCCATGAAAAAGGTGAGAGCCATAACAATCCAACATTAGCATTTATTATATTGTTAATCCAGTCTATAAGAATAAATGCAGTTATAATAAACACTCCTATTCCCTTGTTTTTTAATGCCATATTACATAAAAACAGCACCATCCCTATAAAAAAGAACAATAATACACACATTGTAAATGTATATACCATAACCCTGCCCACCTGATAATATTCCACCACTTTATAAGATACCGGGTGTATAACATCAGCATTTACAGCTAATGTTTTTATCACTTTTCCCCAGCCGCTTTTAAACACTATCACAGATAAATTTATTACAACAGGAAAAACAGCTATAAAAACTGTGAGCATGATACTGCCCAGTGCAAGATATATCATCTGTGCGATATACCAGCATTTTTTCCCTGAACGCGATAACATAAATACCTGAAAATCTGTAAGAAACGGTGCATCAGAAAATACCAGCAGCACACTGGAAAAAATCACTATTCTCATAAACGGATGCGTAAAATCAAACGGAAGTAAATACGGTGTCACCCTGTAGCCAACTTCTTTCGCAAATTTGAAAATCGGTTCAAAATTATCATACAAAAAAAGCATTAAAATTATCAGACACAGATAAACTTTATGATTTGATGTCATTACTATCATCTCACACTTTATTATATTGAAATTTTTTTTAATCTTATTCCCCACTTAACTTCCTCCTAAATAACTTAAAATATAATATAAACACAATAAACAGACTCGCAATAAAAACTCCAACTATCATCCCCACAGAAACAATCACAGATGAATATGGTTTTATCAACCCTGCAACAATAAATTCATAACGAAACAAACCATTAACATGAAATATAAGCTCAATTTTATCAATAATAATATATGCCAAAAAGGCGGACAAAGCTCCAATATATTTACTGCAAAAAAACGCTGTAACAACCATCCCTGCTCCAACAAAAAGGCACATTATAAGCGATGCGATAAATATCCTTAACTCAAAATACAAATACGGACTTATCTTTAACACATCCTCATACATGTCTGAGCCACCTGAATAATATGAATAATCAACTATTTTAAAAATATTTGTTCCACATATGCAAAATATATTAAATATCAACTCAAACATCAAAAAAGCATATAAAATCCCAACGACAAACTTGGCAGCTATATAAGCATTGATATTTGACCTTGTCACTAAAAAAAATGACATCTTTTCTTTTAAATCCGTATATATCCCGTACATTATATAATACCCCACAGGTACAAACAAAAGTTCGTAAAATGTTCCGCCCGTAAAATATTCAAAAAACAGATTATAAAAATAATTATCTTCTAGATTTGGATTTTGTTTTATAAATGTCAAGACACCCATTACCAATACACAAACAGCTATCAATACGGTCTTGCCACATATACTTATATTAAACAACCGTCTACGCTCCGTCCTACACATATCCAAAAAATACATTTCTTATCTCCTATTCTAACCATTCGCCTGTCTCTGCATCGAGAAACAGCGTATTTTCATATGTTACCTTTGTCTTTTTTCCACTTTTTTTATGATTGACTTCCTGCGTAACATCGAACAAATATATTGGAATAACCGCATAACTGTTATCATTCTTTTTTTCCTTAACCGTTATATATGTTGTACTTAAACTATTGCATTTTACTTTTTCTGATATAATGTCAGCAAACCTCTGATTTAATTTGTCCATTGCCTGTTTTTCTGATAAAATCGTAATATTATCCTTATCTTTTGACAGTTTTTCATAAATGCCCTCTGCGTCAAAAAATTCTACTCCACTGGTACTGACTATACCAAAACAAAAACTTCCTGAGTATGCTCTCTTTCCGTAATGGTATTCTTTATCACATAAGATTTTATCATCTGCCTTCACATTCATTACCACCAGATATGCCTCATCTTTTTTATAAAATTTTCTTTTTAACGGCTCATTAGTCTTATCCTCCATATACTTTTTATACTCTTTATCAGACATAAACATTTTGCTTAACTTCGTCAGGTTTTTAACAGTTAACGGATATGCAACCGCATTATCAGCCGCTATTCCATTACTTTTTACTATATCTCTCATTTTTTCTATTGCCTTTTCTTTTGAAATACCGTTTACTTTACCGTCAGCGAGAATCTTGTTAAAATTATTCCTAAATGCACCATTATCATCATAAAGTAAGTTTGAATATACATACTCATAATTTCTTGACGAATAACAGATTCTTCCATATCCACAAAGCAGATAATTGTTTTTAGAATCTCTCCACATCTTATTTTTATCTTCTCCTGTTTTTACCTCTTCTTTTTTTATTTCTTTATAATCTGAATTTTCCGGAAAAAAATCTGATGGACTTGTCTGCTCAGTACAGTCTTTTATTTTAGCTGTATATATATCGTAAACCTGCTGTTCCTGTTCATTCTTTTCTTCCTGCTTTTTATTATCATCTACCGTTTTCTCTACTTTAACATTATTATTATCTTTGTCATCTCCGGACATACTTTCCTGACTCATACTGCATCCGCTTATCACACTGCCACAGTACAGTAAAGCAATTATCATATACAATCTTTTTTTCATAACAATCCTCGCCCCCTGTTTATTATTTTCATTCTATACAAAAATCCGGTAAAGACATAAATCAAATATTCTATGTCTTTACCAGCTTTTATAAGTAAGTTTTAACAACTAAAACAACAGTCTGTACTTATGAATTCCATCTGCCTGATACCTGAACACTGTAGTTGTATGTCTTAATACGTAACTTATAATTTACTTTTGCAATACCCTGTCCGCTATTATATTTTAAAGTCTGCTTATATGGTTTAAGCTTGCCATGGTATGTAGCTCTAGCTGAAACATCTGCTGTTTCACTATTATTTGAAACCGCATATTCAACCTTGTCATTACTAATCAAATCTGCCTTTTCTACCGTCACATATGCATATTTTTCATTATCACTTTTAAGATTGGCTTTTGTATATGCACTCTGTCCTTTTGGAATAATTTTAAAATTAAACTCCTTCTTTGCTGCAAAAGCAGAGATGCTTGTCATCATGCTTAAAGCCATAATTAATGCTACTTTTTTACAATGTTTATTAAACATATCTTTTTTCTCCTTTTCTTCTACCCATCCCATCAAGAACTCCCTCACCTGGGTAAAGGTAAAAGGTGAGAGGTTCTTTTTCTAAATTTCAGCAGCTATTACTTTGTTTTTTTGAGTGCTGCCGGTCTTTTAGGCTGATGCAATATACCCATACATCCTGGTTTCTTCTGCTGTTCTTTTTCAACCATCTTCTTAAGAACAGAACCGGAAATTTTTAATGCCTTGTCTCTAATTTCCATAACCTTATACTCTCCTTTCTTCTGTATTGGTGGGTCACAAATCTATGATAATGTCTTTCTCCTATTTTAATCCCACAAAATCACAAAAATCTCTGCCGGCACATCATTTTTTTATGACCCACAGTGCAGCGATTACATACTAAAATTGATTTCTCTGTAATTTCTTCATCTTCGCTGCAATAGAAAAATATCACTTAATTTTTCACTTTTCAATAGATATTGCATTTTTGGAAATTTTATTGCAGATTTGGGAATTTTTTGTCGAAATTACAATTTTTTTATGAATAATAAACTTTTTTATGCTGACCCATTGTAAATGCCATCACAAGAAGTACCGCTGAAAGTATAATCGAATATTCCACTGCCTGGATATATATTTCTGATACATCTAACCCGATAAAAAAGAGAATTGCCGAAAATTCTACGATTACTATAAGTCTTGCATATTTTTTATTGAAACGATATTCGTCTTTGTCATAATTCATATTGGGATGGTTTGATGCCCCTAAAATAAAGATGATAACTGTCGCGATTGCAGACAATATTTCCGATATAATGAGCGGTACGACACGATATTTTATCAGAAGTATAAGCACTATCTCTGTGCCTATGGTGCCTACAAAGCACCCATTAAAAGAATCAAGATGAAAGCCACCCATTCTGCTTCTCAGCCAAAAAAAAGATACGATAAACATAACAATACTGATGGTCTGTCTGAAAATCAGACTTATCAATATCATTATACTTATCGTAAATGTTTTTTCAAGAAAACAAGTCAGTTTATACTTATATATTTCTTCTTCTCCCTGCCATATTATTCCTCTGTCTATCAAAAGATTTATATATCTGTCAATCATCCCTCAAATACCTCCTGTTTGATTTACCAGAAGATACCATTTATCATTTATCTTTTCAATAGATATTGCAGATTTGGGAATTTTATTGCAGATTTGGGAACTGTTCCGAAAACATCTGTTATTTACCTTCTATCAACACTTCTTTGCCTTTAAACGCAAAACCGTAGTGATGGATATTGTCCGCTTTTACTCCTCGCTTTATAAGTTCTGCTTCATAGTTCCTTTCTTCTATCTGTTTTAATGCTGCTTCAACTGTTTCTTCAAGTGAATTTTCTTTTCTCGGATTTATCACTTTAAATTCTATAATTATTCCCGGATAGTGAGTATTGTTTTTATCCTTTGGTTCTAACATTATGTCATATCTGCCAAAACCGCTTTCTCTGTTTGATGTTATGATATAATTTTCTGACTGTTCTACCATAAGACCGAGGACAAAGCCATGGAAAAAAAGCGATGACTGTTCAGTCATCGCATACAAGTTTGAACTATAGTTCAAACTTGAGCCATTAGCTACTCCTTGACAGTCGTAGCATGAGGCTAACTTTTCTGGTTCTTCATCAGAAGGACTGTTACCCGTGTCGAAGTAACTAATGGTTTTCATAGTTACTTTATTCATATATACATTCATTCCCTCTATGTCGCAATTTATAAGTGCTTTTACAAACTCATTTGTTTCATTCTTTGCAGGACTAAACCATCTGAGTATCATTTTTCTAAACATAAACAGTATTTCTCTGTTGGTAAGAGCCAGTTCATACTCATTGTTACTTTCTCTTATCGTGTTCAGTTCTTCTGCTGACACCACTTTAAGATATCCGCTTGCAAGCATAAGGCTCCATACTGCATCCTCTGAATAATCAAGCTCTGAAAATACGATCTGCTCATCAATCGGAACTTTTATGTTTTTTCCACTAATAAGTGTTTCCAGCATCTTTTTTATATATGGACTTCCTTTTTGAACAAGATTATTTATAAGTCCGTTCGAACTTGAATCAGCCCAATAAGCCGTAAATTTCTTGAATTTAAGATAATTTATTATTGACCATGGATTATATATATCTTTTTTATCACCAAATGTAAAACCATCATACCATGACTTTACATCATCTTTTTTATCTGAAAGCTCAAATTCATCAAGTGCATTAAATACTTCTGGCTCGGTAAATCCAAATGCTTTTTCATATAAATTGGATGTTGTTGTTACCACTACAAGATTGTTAAGGTCAGAGAAGATACTTTCTCTTGATACTCTGGTTATTCCTGTCATTATTGCTCGCTCTAAATATGGATTTGTTTTAAAAGTCGAGTTAAAAAGACTTCTTGTAAAGGCAACAAGTTCTTCCCAGTATCCGTTTGTATATGCCTCCTGCATAGGTGTATCGTACTCGTCAAGCAGGATGATGACTTTCTTTCCATAATATCTGTAAAGATAGTTTGATAGATTTTTTAATGCTTCCTGTGCAGTTTCGTCACTCATATTTGCACATACCGATCTGTACTGATATCTTTCATTTTCATTATATAATCAAACGAATTATATATATTTATTATCTCATTTTTTATCTTTTTTACAGCTCCATCATAAGTTGTTTGTTTTATCGTAGCAAAACTAAGAAATATCACAGGATATATTCCCTGCAACTCACGGTATTTTTCGTCTTTCCAAATATCAAGACCTTCAAACATCTCTCCTCTGTCTTTGTATTCATTTGAGAAAAAACATCTTATCATGTCCATATTTAATGTTTTTCCAAAACGGCGTGGACGGGTTATGAGCGTTACTACATCCCTATTTTCCCACCACTCTTTAATAAATGAAGTTTTATCTATATAAAAAGTATCATTCTCCCGTATTGACTCAAAACTCTGATTTCCGATTCCTACAACTCTTGCCATACGCACCCTCCGTTCAATCTGTATGCCGTTTCCATATTACATATATTTTTATATAAACACATTTTAGCATTGAGATACTTCTATGTAAAGCTGCAACAGATTTTGGCAATGCTTCGCATCCTAAATTGCCAAAATCATCACACGAAACTTTTATCATACGATGTTTTCGGTTCCGAAAACATCTATCGTCCGTCTATTAGCACCTCTTTACCTCTAAACACAAAACCATAGTGATGTATGTTTTCTGCTCTCACCCCTCGTTTGACAAGTTCTGCATCATAGCGTTAAATACTCCCAATTATCTCCGACAGCCTCTGTGTATATGTATGCTCCTCTCTCACCTTTCTGCATCCGTTTTCTGCTATCAACTTTCTCTCGTCTTCATGTTCTAGATAATATTTTATCTTGTTAAGCATATCTTCTCTGTCGCTGTAACTAACATAATCTTCCCCATCCACAAAGTGCATTGCAAAATCATTCTGATAATTTGTCAGCAAGAATCCTCCTGCCCCCATTATATCCATTGCACGAAGCGGTATTCCGTTTCTTATGCTTCTTAGCGTGATGTTGAGATTTATCTTACTGTACTTAAATACAAGCGGCATTTCATACATATAGTGGACTTCGCCCATGTTTTTTATTCCCTTTAACTGTGGTGTCGGCTCTGATGTGTAAAGTTTCATTGGAGCTATATTTCTTCCGTTTTCAAGCTTTATTTCATGAAGTTTCTCACCTAAATAACTGAATATCTCCGTTCTGTCAAGCTGTGTCATTTTGCGGCATAAAAAATAATTTGCATAGATATATTCTATACTCTCCATCCCGTTTTCCTGCACTTTTACAGGCATTGCAGCCATCATTTTTTCCACTATATCAGGTGTTAGGAGTTCTTCAATAAATGTGTAGCCGTATATCATTCTCTGCGACTCCATTATCCCCTCAAGATAGCCTTTTGTATAATCATCAAGTTTTGGTTCCATTCTGTCATAAAGATTGTGTTCCTCCGTATAAAGCCTGCCGACAAATGAAACATCACTCTCAACAATCTTTCTGTCCTGCGGTGAAATACTTAAATCTGCAAGCCTTTTTTCATTCACTGCCATAGGCATATACCAGACATTTTTCACACCCAGATTTCTAAGTTCCTGAACCATCAGCGAATCAAATATAAAAATCCTGTTTACCTCGTTAAAGACTGATTTTGAATATGTAAGTATAAGCGGGCTGTCATAACACCATGAAAGATACGGTATCTTAATGTCATTGCAGCCATCTGATATAACCGGATAATAATTTGATGTAAACACAGCATCTATGTCATTTTCTTTAATATACTTCTTGATTTCTGATTTGTATCTTGGGTCAATGCGGTAATTTTTCGGTTCTCTTTCATATAATGATACCTTATGTCCCAATTCTTCAAATGTCTCTTTTATATCTTCAACTCCAAAACTTTTCCATGTTGGAAATAAAATGTTCATCTTTAATCCGCCTTTCGCAATTACCTAATCAATAACTTACAACATTTACATAGTCTATTCCGTACTCCTCAAATATACTTATCATATTTTGGTCTATCCTCTCGCCGCACACGGCTATAGGGATTGCCGGAGGACACGCTATTGTCTGTGATGCACATATACTGCCACCGGCATCAGAAACTTTTATTTTCCTGTACGGCGAAAATGCCGCTTTTCTTATGCTCATCACTCTTTCTGCCCTGTGCAATATAAGTTTTTTAGGTTCTATTTTCTTTTTCGCCACTCTTTTATACTTAGTTTTAACTGCCCACTTTTCAAGCCGTTCAAAATCTTTCTCATCATTCTGCGGTGTTATCATCAATACAACAAAATATTTGTCTGCATATTCACATTCTATCTTATGTTTTCTAAGTTCTTCGGCGAGTTTATCACCCTCCATACCTGCTGCCGCAGTATCTATCACTATCTTAAGCGGCTCTGTTTCCATAAGTTTTACATTATTTTCAACAAGAACTTTTTTTGTCTTTTCTATCCGTCCGATACATTCACTTAATTCATGTCTGATTTTTTCATCAATATATCTGTTACACATATCAAGTGACTGCATTATCAGATATGAAGGACTTGTCGAACCAAACATTGTCATATAAGATGCGACATATGGTGCAAATCTTTCCTTATATTTCCTTGAAACATGGATATACGCTCCGCCTGTCAAAACCGGAAGTGTTTTGTGTGCCGAGTCACAACATATAGCTGCTCCGCATTTTATCGGATGAATGTTTCCGTATTTTTCCTCATCAAGAAATGCCTGATATGCCCCGTGTGCATTGTCGACAATTAATGGAATGTCATATTTTTCACATACTTTTGATATTCCCTCTATGTCGGCGGTATTTCCGAGATAATCAGGAGAAGTTATATATACTGCCATCGGCAGCATATTTCTTTTATTATCTTTTCCACATATGTTCTTTCGCTCTGTATCTGATAACTTTATATCATCCCTTTCGGCATTGTCTGATTTTATTTCAACTTCCTCCGTCTTTATTTCTGCAATGTCTAGTATTTTTTTTATTTCTTCTGTCTTTATTTCTGTATTGTCTGATACTTTTTCAAGATATTCCATAATGTCTGCAGGTGTCACCATACTCACGCATATACTGTCCGCATCTTGGGGATAAATAAATTCCACATCAAGGTCAAGAAGTGCAAGTGCATCTATCATAGACTTGTGGACATTTCTTGCTGCAAGTACATATGCACGCTCTGGTATTGCTTCTGGCTTTTCAATTATCTCATTTTCACAAATAGATCTCGCATCTGTATCTTGGTTTTCACAAAGTTTTTCCTGCCTATCTGTTTTTTGGGCCTCACAAAGATTTGCCGGCTTGTCTGTTTTTTCATGCAAAAGCTTTCTTCTGTAATCGGCAAAAACAACGGCAAGCATCGTTTTTATGCACTGTGAGGAGCCTTCTGTTGAATAAAAAGACGCACCGCTTCCAAATAGTTTTGCCGCATTTTCCTGACTTTTCTTTATTATTCCTTCTGCATGGCTTAATACATCTGCACCATCTATCTCCGTTATGTCGTATTTCTCACAACCAATAAATTTTCTGCCCTTATGCCCCGGCATATGAAATCTTGAAAAGCCGTTGTCGGCGTATTCTTTCACAAAATCACAGATTGGTGTTTCCATCTATCTTGCTCCTTTTTAATCTCTCTATCTCTTGTCAGGCGTATATTAGCAATCCGCTTTGCTGCTTGCACATAACACTATTGTGTACTTACCTGATAGTGTTAAAATTTCTCTCCGATAACATCCCCCATCTTTACAATGGTTTCAAAGTCCTCTGCTGAGTTTTTGATTATCTCATCCTTAATCTTTACCATGTCTTTTGCAAATGCAAGTATAACCGTAGAGCCGCCAAATTCAAAATGACCTTTCTCCTGTCCTCTTGACACATGACATTTCTCATCATTGTTGACAATCCGTCCAACCATCAATGCCCCTACTTCTATCTGGAGTATCTTGCCAAAATTCTCGCTGTGCAGAACGCTGCACTCTCTTGTATTTTCCTTGTATATATCGTTTCCTGCTTCTATGGCAACAGGGTTTACTGTATGATAAACACCGTTTATTCTTCTTACCGGTCCGAGATAACCATTATCCACATATGAATATCTGTGATAATCATCCACGCAAAGCCTGAAAACAAGCATATGACCGCCGTTGTAATAATCAGCGAGCTTTTTGCTCCTTGTAAGGCTTTCAAATGAATATTTTGTGCCCTTAATCTCATACTCTGAATTTTCATCTATATTATAAACCGTAAGTTTACTGTCACATGGCGAACACAAAAACTCCGGTGTCAAATCAAAGACTCTCTCACCCTCTTTAATCTTTCTGGTAAAAAAATCATTGTAGCTTTTATATTCTTTTTCTTCATACTGTGACATATCAATATTGTTTTTTTCGATAAATGGCTTTATTACCGGTACTGAAAGCGGGCTGTCCATAAACCTTCCGCCAAGTTCAGACACGGCTTTGCCTGTAAGTACCTTTAATAACTGCTTTCCTATATCACTTTTATACATTTTTTCAAGTAATTTGTCCTGACTGTTTTGCTGTAATTTGCAATTTATTCTTTCAAATTCCATTTTTTACTCCATTTTTAACATAGGTACTTGCCATCTGTACCACCTACTGTTTTTATTTCACATCTTCCCCAATATCACCCTCTGAAAATCTTCCACAAAGGTTTCTCAAAGAAATGCGGCTTTGGCACTCTGTATTTAGAAAATAAAACAACTATTATAACTGCTGCCGCTACCACTACAACAAGAAATACAAGTGTCTTATTATCCGGTTTTTTTAGTTTGAAATCAACAATAAATAATGTTCCAACTATCGCAAGGGCAAAATATAACACAAGCACAAATGCCCTGTCACTCACAAATACCTGGAGCATAAATACGAGCGGAAGTACGATAGCCATTGATGTTATCGGAAGTCCGTGATAATACTTGTTTGCTCCTTCCTCCACCTGCTGTCTCCTAGTCTCAAGTACATTGAAAAATGCAAGCCTTATAACTGAGCATACACAATAATATCCTACAATAAACATTCCTATCGGTCCTCTCACGCCTATAAGGAAACATATAAGTGCCGGAAACACACCGAAGCAGACTACATCACAGAGAGAGTCTATCTGTACACCGTAAAGCTTTTCATCGTCTGTCCTGTTCTTTTTGCTTCTGGCTATCTTTCCGTCAAACATATCACAAAGTCCCGAAAGTGCAAGACAGGTAACTGCCGTCCTAAATCTTCCGTTCATCGCCTGCGTCATGCCTATAACTGATATAAAAAGACTTATATATGTAAGTATAACTGTATAATCATATACTCCTATAAGCTTATCAGTGATTTTTTTCTTTTCAACATTCTCTTTCATATTAATCCTCATTTCTTTCTAGAATACAACCGTTTCAGGCTTAGTATCTTATCTGCTGACCCAATCCTAAGATACGCAACAACCGTCATTACAGCACTTATTCCAAGCTGAACATAAAAACTTAATCCCCTGCTGACTATCATAACAGGAAGCGTATATTTTTTTGTGCATATCTGCAAGAATATATCTTTAAATAATTTTTCGCTTATCCCAAGCCCTCCCGGTAACGGAAGCATATCAACTGCAACAGAAATCATTCCCTGGAGCGTTATAACCACACCTGCCCCGGCAAGGTTGAGCGAAAATGACCTATATACAAGATATGTAACTGCAAACAGCAGAAATCTCTGCACGCAGGTTATCACAAATACATTTACTATAACTTTTATATTTTTATAGAAAAATTCTGCCGCATACCTGTATTTTTCCATTGCTCTCTCCAGGCGTCCGCCATATTTTTTTTCCATATCTTTCTTAAATATCCTGTCAAACAATCTTAAGCAAAATAATACAATATTACTTGCGAGCGTAGGATGAAATACAAGTATAAGCATACCAAAAACACACACAACATTCAAGAAAATTCCAAGATAACACCAGCCGTATATCGGTTTTAAAAGTCTCCATACAGGCTCAGGTCTTAATATCATTACAACAAGACCAAGCACGACAAGTACAAGTTTATATGTAATCGTTACTATAAGAAGTACCATTGTCGATGTAGGCAATGACAGTTTATCTTTTTTCATAAAGTAAAGCTGTGCCGGCTGGCCACCCGTAGCCGATGGTGTGATGAGCGAGAAGAAAAATCCGACAAATGAATATAAAAAACAATGTGTCAGTTTTACATTTTCGCCTAATACTTTCATCATATAATAGATTATCACCGACTCTGACTCGATAAATCCTACAACAAATACCGCACCGAGCAGCCAATATCTGAAATCTCCCTGCTTTAAATAAATTAGAAGCTCTGAAAGATTTTCTCCATGAAATACCGAATAGAGCGTGATAAGAAGCACCAACAACAAAAAAGCACCATTAAAAATATTTTTCTTTACTCCTGACATTTAATCTCTCCCAAATACAACATTATTAACTTTATCAAAAAATCTCCATATCTTTTTATAAAAGTTAGTATGTGTCCCTATAAAATATGACAGTTCAGCAATCACGGTCCCTGCAAACACATCAATTATATAATGCTGCTTCGTAAACTGCGTTGATGCAAACACGAGTACCGCAAACACTGCCGAAAAAACTTTGTACCAAACCGGTATATGTTTCTGTTTTCTTATCCCGATGAAACACATCCAGCTTACAAGACAATGTATCGACGGAAACAGATTTGATGCAGGGTCAGCCGTATATACGAACCTCATAAGAATACTTGAAAGACCGTTTCCCGTAATCTCAGGTCTTACATTGGTAGTAGGAAGCAATATAAAAAACACGCCACAGATAAGTCTTGACAGATAATCACCTGTTGCAAACTTATACCAGTGTTCTCTCTCAGTCCTTGATATCATTATGTAGTTGACCGCCCAGAAAGCAAAGCATATAAGATATATGTATATCCATTCCTTAACAAACGGCAGACTCTTATCAAACTTAGTCGATAAGTCATAATGCTTAGCATTTTTCATAAGAAGCTGAGTTCCTGTATATATTGCCGAATTAAGCACAAAGCATGAAATAAGTGAGACAACCGTCTGCTTAGGAATAAGTTTTCCCACAGATTTTTCATACCATATTCCAAACCTTGTACTTCCTGTCTTACTCTTTTTTTTATCTCTCATATCTCTAATTTCCCTTATCCCTATTATCATCATTATTCCCGCCGGCATTATTCTCGCTATCCGGTTCGCCGCCATCATCATATTTTTCCATATCCTTATACATTCCATCCTCATCATGCACTTCAGGATGAATAACCCTGTAAATAATCGTGTACGCATAAAGAAGTAACGGAATCATAATCGTCATACCCACACTCGCCATAAAAAGACCGTGAGCCTGCGGCTTGGCAAAAATCGCCGCCACAAACGAAGCAACATACATCCCAACCAAAAGAACACACATAACAATAGCCACAACCTGTTTTATTTTTTTCAATCAAATCACCTCACAACTACTCAAGAGTTTCGCTCTCATCCTTTATTTTATTAAAGTATTCAGAAATATTCCTCTCATACCCATTGTCTGACGGCACATAAAACTTTCGTCCCACAAGTTCATCCGGAAGATACTGCTGTCTTACATAATGATTCGGATAATCATGTGCATACTTATATCCCGTGCCATGACCGAGTTTCCCGGCACTTTTGTAATGTGCATCTTTTAAATGATTTGGTACTCCGCTTATCTTCTCATTCCGAACTGACTGCATTGCCTCGTCTATCGCCATTATTGCCGAATTACTCTTTGGTGCTGATGCCACATATGCAGCCGCCTGTGCAAGCACTATCCGTCCCTCCGGCATACCAAGTCTTTCCACTGCCTGCGCCGCACTTACCGCTACTACAAGTGCCTGTGGGTCTGCGTTTGATACATCCTCGGCTGCACATATCATTATTCTCCTTGCGATAAATTTTACATCTTCACCAGCATAGAGCATCCTTGCAAGGTAATAGACCGCTGCATCCGGATCTGAACCACGCATACTCTTTATAAATGCAGATATTGTGTCATAATGATTGTCACCTGTCTTATCATATCTTACAGGTCTTTTCTGGATACACTCCCCCGCTGCTTCAAGCGTTATATGAATAATACCGTCAGCTCCTCTGTCGGTCGTGAGTATTCCAAGTTCAATGGCATTTAAAGCTGCCCTTGCATCTCCATTTGCCATGTCTGCAAGAAATTCAAGTGCCTCATCGTCTATCTTAGCATTGTACGAACCCATTCCCCTCTCTTTATCATTTACGGCACGAAGTATCAGTTCTTTTATATCCTCTGTATCAAGTGCTTTTAATTCAAATATCCTTGACCTTGATATAAGCGCACCATTTACCTCAAAATATGGGTTTTCAGTTGTCGCACCAATAAGAATGACTGTTCCGTCCTCGACAAACGGCAGCAGATAATCCTGCTGTCCTTTATTAAATCTATGAATCTCGTCTACAAAAAGGATAGTTTTTTTGCCATACATTCCTGCGTTGTTTTTGGCTTTTTCTATGACTTCCTCCATATCCTTTTTTCCTGCACTTGTCGCATTTATCTGTAAAAACTCTGCACTTGTCGTGTTTGCGATAACCTTAGCAAGTGTTGTCTTTCCTGTTCCCGGAGGTCCGTAAAATATGATAGAACCCAGTTTGTCAGCTTTTATTGCACGATATAAAAGTTTGCCTTTTCCGACAATATGCTGCTGCCCCACCACTTCATCGAGCGTTCTCGGTCTGAGTCTTGATGCAAGCGGAGATTCATCTTCTTTGCTCTGTTCACGCATATAATCAAATAAATCCATGATGTACTACCTTTCTAAAAGATTACCGGACTGCCATCAAGCATTGCAAAATATATTTCCTCTCTGTCATCTATCCCAGCCTTGCCCGCCGTCGCTTCTACTATCTTTTTCTTTAATTCCTCACATTTATCAAGCGGTACTATAAATGTCATTACAACTTTATCAGTGTACTGTGTATCTGTTATCGTTATGTCCATATTTGCTGCAATATACTGTAATTTGCCTACACCGTTGTAATCGGTGTCTATCACAAATTTCTTTCCGGCTTCTTTGTTAATTATACTGCTATTTGCTATTCCCTCTTTTGCCGCACCGGAGTATGCTCTTACAAGTCCTCCCGTGCCAAGAAGTGTTCCACCGAAATATCTTGTCACAACAACAAGGATATTTATGATGCCCGCCCCCTCGATAACTTCAAGTATAGGCTTTCCCGCCGTTCCCTGCGGTTCTTTGTCATCACTGCATCTTTTTGTCTGCCCGTTTTCTCCTATAATATAAGCAAAACAGTTGTGTCTTGCATCCCAGTATTTTTTTCTTGTCTGCTCAATAATCTCAAGAGCCTCATCTTCGCTCTCTACCTTAAACACATTTGCTATAAATCTTGATTTTTTTTCAACTATCTCCCCTGTTCCGCCTTTATAAACTATCTTGTATTCTGACATTTACTCCTCCGTACATTCTGAAACTGTGCAAACATTGATACTGCTGCACTGACTATAACTAAAACATAGAAGCTTGAACCCCTGCTGAGAAGCATTGCTGATACCGCGATGCTGTGTCCCATGACCGGTGCAAACAGTGCTACGAAAAATCCCTCGTTTGCTCCGACACCTCCCGGAAACGGAAGGATGTCTATACATACCGACACGAAACTTTGAAGCATTATTATCTCCAATGCCGTAAATCCACTGCCGCCAAGTGCCCTATAGACAAACCATGTTACTGCAAAGTACGAAATCCTCTGAACACAGGTCGTTAAGAATACGATTATTGCAACCTTTACATGGGTACGCATATAGACTGCACCCTCTTTGTATGAATCAAGCAGAGCGTCAAGTTTCTTTTCTGCCTTTTCTTTATGTCTTACTATCTTTAATTTATGTAAAAGCCATGTTCCCATATAAGCAAGCTTTTTTGCACCCGTTTCTGAAAAAACTATGATGGTATATAAAACTATCGAAACAACATTTACCGCCATCCCAATAATAAACAGCCACATATATCCGCCGATATATTTTACGGCAAAATCAAAATGGAACAAAAATACATACAACTCAAATACGACGAGTACGACTTTGTATATTATCGTCCAGAAAAGAAGTGTCACTGAAGATGCTCCCGCATTTATCCCCTCCTCGTGCATATAATATACCTGCATGGGCTGCCCACCTGATGCCGATGGTGTTATCGCATTAAAGAAAAATCCTATAAACGAATATTTTACACATTTTAGTCCCTGTTTCTTGAAATCGAGCGAGTGTAATATTATCTGCATGGAAACTCCCTCCATGATAACATAAACAAGTGCCGCAAACGTCGAGAGAACCATATCAAATTTCTTAGCACCTCTCATCGCATTTAATATGTCATTTAAGTCCTGGTCTTTTAAAAGCACATAAAACACTGCCGCTAAAAGAACCGCCATAAATATTACATTTAAATAGTATTTTTTATTTTTGCCCATTCTTCCTCCCATCCTGTCATTTCAGTAATACACCGGTAAAATCATCATCACCTTTAATTATTCGCAATCCACTCTGCTCCCTGCCATAACTCTATCAGCTTCTATTTTTGCAAAATCAACACCGTATGCATCCGCTTAACAAACATATGCATTTATTTCAAAACAAATCGTTTCGGTGCCATAAGATATGCAAGTACATAGCCTGCGACAAGCCCTACAACAGTTATCACCATTATTATTGCAGCAAAATACTGTGGAAGCGTATCTATCTGCAGGCATGAATATGATGCCACATATATAACACCCTTACATACTGAATATCCGACTCCCGTCTCTTTTCCGCCCTCTGTGTACGGCTGGAAAATATAATACATACAAAGATATACCACTGAATAAAAGATACTCAGCAATACTATGCAGGCTATTATCGACAGAAGCTTTACCCACTGGTCTGCCTTTCCGATGATTATCGTATCTATCACAAAACCGACACATAATACAACTACCATAGGAAGTTCACTTTTTAACATAAATCTCAGTCTTATCCTGAAATTTTTAAGTATGGCATCAGGTCTTCTGTAATAACCGTATTTCATAAGACTATGATCGCAATTATAAAATAACGCTCTCGTTATGCTTCTTCCTGATGTAATGCAATACATAAGAAATACAAAGATAGTCATAACCCTGTCCATTGCATTCCACATATCATTTGCAAATGAATTAAACTCCTTTGCCGTTGAGCCTGCCTTAAATACGATAAGCCCCACTATGCTCGCAGCCATTATGATAAATGAAATAACCGTTTTTAATTTTCTCGGTCTTGAAAAAATCTTTTTGTGCCGCTCAAAAAATATCGCATTGAGATATTCATATCCCTCTTTTTCTTCAAAAATCTTCTGTCCTGTTTCTTTTTTGCTAAGGTCATCCGCCTCAACATTCTGATTTACCTTTACAAGCGCATCTACGGCAGCCTTCTGCTCCATAACCGTATTAAAACCGGCAAGTCTTTTGGCAACAAGCGGATAATTTTGATAATTTACAATATATCTTATTGATAGTACCGCCAGTACAACTGACAATATAAGAAACACCGGATTTGTCGCTACAATGCGTATATCAGGGTAAACTATCCCGTCAATGTCAAGTACATATTTGAGAAATATCAACAGATAAAAAGTTCCATATGCCACAAAAAACATAACTACCGTATAAATATTATAAAATATGCCCGGCAGCTTTTTATCCGTAAACGGCATACCAAATCTGTCGTTTAAGAAAAGTCTTACCGCCTCTCCTATAAACCTGAACGCTGCAAATCCAAGCATATAAAGAAACACCGTCATTAAACTTTCATCAAATATGATATGCTGTGCCACGCTCATAAATACCGTGTAATATATTATCTGTGTAATCTGCGATTTAAATATTTTTAATAAAAAATACTTTTTTGCATCAATCCTCAGCAGACCTACAAGCAGATAATCTTTTTCATCACAGGCACATATATTACTGTTTACAAATGAACCCAGCAAAAAATTCATAAAGAAAAATATCCAGAACAACATGATACTTTGTCCCGTGAAAGCATTTTTCCCATCGTCCAAAAAAATATAAACAACAGCAGCTCCTAAACATATGGCGGCTAAAAAATATAAAAGTTTATTTATCATATCTCCAAGCACTGACCGTATTGCCGCCAACACCGCAAGCACTCTTTTTAAAGATACTCTCGCATAAAGTTCCTCAGGTATGCATTTTCCGATAACCGGTATTCTCCTAACCGTATATATAAATTTGTTTATTCTCTCGGCAAACGCAATCTGCATCTGCTGATACATCAATTCAAACATTCTTCTTCCTCCCGACTACGAAATTTCTGAGCAATTTGCTATAAAGATTCAGGTGTCAAATCTATTTGTCATCTCTCATAAGCAAATATTCGTGCAAAAAATAAACTCTCGAACTTATTTCTCACATTTATCAATCAAAATCATATGGATCGTAGTCGTCAGTCCTGCTGTCTGATTGTGTATGATTTTCGGTATTGCCATCGGTCATTAAATTATCTTTCTCATTTCTATTTTTATCATCCGAAAGATTTTGTTCATACAAACCTGCATCTGCACTCCACATATCAATATTTTCTGTATCTTCATCACTTTCGGCACTAAGCATCTGTATAAGCTTTTCTTCAAAGTCTGCACTGTGATAAACCTCATCTGCCACTCCTGCAAGCTTTCCTCCGTGAAGAAGCACTATCTCATCACAAAGATCTTTTGCAAGCTGAAGTATATGTGTAGAAAAAATGATTATATGATCCTTTTTCATATTCATAAGCATTTCTTTCATCTCATGTGCGGCGACAACATCAAGTGATGTTAGCGGCTCGTCGAGAAGTATAACCTCAGGGCTTGCAATAACTGTCGCAAGCATCTGCATCTTGTTTTTCATTCCATGCGAATAGCCTTTTATAAGTTTGTCGAGGTCACTTCTGTCAAAGCACACCATATCTGCATATTCCTCTGGTGTTTTAATATTTTTTATTTTCTTTTTGTTTATATCAGTAAAAAATCTGATAAACTCATAACCTGTAAGAAACTCCGGAAGTATGGGTGTTGAATAGACATAACCTATCTTTTCATAATCCATGCTCTCACTGTTTTCTTCATCTGTCATATAAATCTTTCCGCTGTCAAAATCCATCTCACCGCTTATACAGTTAAAAAGTGTTGTCTTTCCTGCACCGTTTCTTCCCAGCAGCCCATATATTTTTCCTTTCTCGAACGAGTAGTCCGCACCTTTTATAACTCTTTTTTCTTCAAAACTCTTTATCAGATTTTCTACTTTTAATTCCATTACATTTTCCCTTTCCCTATTTTCTTATCTGTCCATCTCCGTTTATGAGGTATTTCATCGTTGTAAGTTCCCTAAGTCCCATAGGTCCTCTTGCATGAAGCCTCTGTGTTGATATTCCTATCTCAGCTCCAAATCCAAATTCACCGCCATCAGTAAATCTCGTTGAACAGTTTACATATACGCACGCACTGTCTATCTCCCTCTGGAATTTCTCAGCATTTTTAAGGTCATTTGTAATGATACACTCAGAATGTCCCGTAGAATATTCTGATATATGCTCTATCGCCTCGTCTATATCATCAACAACTTTTACAGCCATGATATAATCATCAAACTCCGTGGCATAATCTTCCTCTGTAGCAGGCTTTATGCCTTCTCCGAGTATCTCAACGGTTCTCTCACATCCTCTTACATCAACATTAAACTTTTTAAACTCCTCCATAAGTTTTGGAAGAAACTCCTTTGCAACCGACTTATGCACAAGACAAGTCTCAAGTGCATTGCACACACTCGGACGCTGTGTCTTTCCATTGTTTGTGACTGATACCGCCATGTCAATATCGGCACTCTCATCTATATAAATATGGCAGTTACCGCTTCCCGTTTCAATAACCGGCACCGTGGCATTTTCAACCACCGCTTTTATAAGTCCTTTTCCTCCTCTTGGAATAAGCACATCTATGTAACCGTTCGCTCTCATCATCTGATTTGAACTCTCTCTCGATGTATCTTCGACAAGCTGGATTATATCTTTCGGCAGACCACATTCCTCTACTGACTCCCTCATTATGTCCATAAGAATTTTATTTGAGTTTATCGCTTCTTTTCCACCTCTAAGTATCGCTGCATTTCCGCTTTTTATACAAAGCGTTGCCGCATCGACCGTGACATTTGGTCTTGACTCAAAGATAATACCGATAACTCCCATCGGAACTCTTGTCTTTGTGATACGCATACCGTTCGGTCTGGTGTAACCCTCGATAACCTCGCCGACCGGGTCATTTAACCCGGTCAGATATATGCACGCATCAGCGATGTCATTTATCCTTTCAGGTGTAAGCCGGAGTCTGTCTACCATTGCATCAGTTATACCATTTTCCTTTGCCATAGCCGTATCTTTTTCATTTTCTTTAAGTATCACATCAATATTTTTTCTGAGATTTTCTGCTATCTTTTCAAGAACCTCATTTTTCTTAGCCGTTCCTGCCGTTGCTATACTCTTTTTTGATGCCTTAGCTGCTTTACCAAGCTGTTCGATATAATTCATCCCGTCTTTCCCCCTCATTCTATAAACGATTTCAGGTGATTGCAAAACCAATGTGTTGTGCCGGGTGCACAATCTAATCATATCTTTACGACAGTTCCGCATACA
>OOCB01001379.1_pt1 | contig 32888 bp, 26 predicted proteins | sample 1671351 | NCBI WGS metagenome assembly OOCB01 (sample SAMN06348148, study PRJEB24527) | human gut metagenome | biome: human gut; feature: ankylosing spondylitis patient; material: feces | host: Homo sapiens | place: China | collected 2015-10 | reverse complement strand
GTTCGCCTGCGGGCTTCGTGCGGCGGCCGCCGCGCCGGCGGCGGCGATTCGCGCCCTTTCCGGCTTCTTCGCCGGCTGCCTCCGCTGTGTCCAGCGCTTCCGGCTCGATCACGGCGACGGCATCCGGATAGATGACCTCCGGCAGCTCCTCGAAAAACGCCTCCGTCTTCTGCACCGGACGCGGTTTGGAGGAAATGGGCGCAAAATCGCGCGGGATCGGCGGGTCGTTTTTGCGGGCCTTTCCGCTGCGCAGGATGTAGATATCCGTATTTTTATAGCTGCCGATCGTCTCCGGGTGGTCTTCCATGCGGACTCTGACGCTCTGGCGCAGGAGATTGACCTCGACGACCGTCCCGCGTCCGTCGGGCGTGTCGACAAAGGATTCCATCTTCGGCGCGGTCTTGATGAGGTCCTCATAGGCCTCCTGCTCGTATTTCAGGCAGCACATGAGCCTGCCGCACGTGCCGGAGATCTTCGTCGGGTTCAGGCTGAGGTTCTGCGTCTTGGCCATTTTGATGGAGACGGGCTGGAAATCATCGAGGAATTCCTTGCAGCAGAAGGGCCTGCCGCATACGCCGAGTCCGCCGACCATCTTGGCCTTGTCGCGCACGCCGATCTGCCGCAGCTCGATGCGGGTGCGGAAGACGGAGGCCAGATCCTTGACCAGCTCGCGGAAATCGACGCGGCCGTCCGCCGTGAAGAAAAACAGAAGCTTGCTGCCGTCAAAGGCACATTCCGCCGAGACAAGCTGCATTTCCAGCCCGTGCGCGGCGATCTTCTGCTGGCAGATCTCAAAGGCCTTCTTTTCCTTTTCCTGGTTCTCTGCGTTCGCGCGCTCGTCCTGCTGCGTCGCTACGCGCAGCACCCTGCGCAGCGGCAGCACCAGCTCACGCGGCTTGACCGGGTGGTTGCCGGCAGCGCAGAGGCCGAATTCGTCTCCGCGCGCCGTGTCGATGATGACGTGCGCACCGGCCTGCAGCGTCAGTCCGGCAGGGTCGAAATAATAGGATTTTGCATTATTGCGGAAGCGGATGTCCACCACGGTAACGGCGGCAGGCTCCGCCGGTTGGGCGGGCGCTTCCTCCTTTGCAGGCGCGGCGGCTTCCGCGGGCTGCTGTGTATCCTCCGCAGGCTGCTGCGCTGCGGCTTCCGGTTCTGCGGCGGCGGGCTGCTGCTCCAGAACGGTATCGGGGGTCTGTTCTTGCATGGTTCTCTCCAATCTGCCGCAGAGCCTGCGGCAAGGTAAAATTTCAGATTCGGCGCTCAGCGCAGCTTCATCGCAAGATAGCCGGTGACCGCGCCTGCCGACGCATTGGCGGCCAGCGCGTCAATGGCAGCCTGAATGCTGTCGGACGCCTGCAAAAGCTCTGAGCCGGAGCGGCTGGCGACGATCTGCGCGGCGCTTTCCGACGCGGTGTCCAGTCCGCCTCTTTGCGTCAGCGCACCGCAGATGCACGCGCGCAGCTGCTGCAGCGCGGGAAGCAGCTGCTCCCGCTTCGCCTTTTCCATGGGCAGCAGCACGCGCAGCAGCGCCATCCGGTCATGCGCGGCATAGGCCGCGGCAAACTGCCGGACGAACGGCTCGTCCTCCGCATCCTGCAAAAGCGTCAGCGCCTGACCCAGAAAGCCGCCCGCGCGCAGACAGGCCGCGCGCAGAACGCCGTCAGGCTTGTCCGGCACATTCTGCCGCAGAAACGGCAGCGCCTCATCCTGCGCCACCGGGCCGAGCTGCAGCTCCGCGCAGCGGCTGCGGATGGTCGGCAGCAGCCGCTCCGCGTTGGTCGACAGGATCAGGAACACGCCGTAATCCGGCGGCTCCTCCAGAATCTTCAGCAGCGCGTTCTGCGCGGATTCGTTCATATCCTGCCCGCGCGGGATGATGTAGATCTTGCGCTTTCCCTCGTTCGGGCGGATGAACATATCGCTTCTGGCTGCGCGGATGGGGTCGACGGTCATGGCCTTGTGGTCGGGATCGTCGACGGTGATGATATCCGGGTGGACACCCTCAAGCGCCTTGCGGCAGCCGGAGCAGACGCCGCAGGGGATCTTTCCGCTGCGCCCCTCGCACTGCATTGCCGCCGATAAGATCCGCGTGAGCGTATGCTTGCCAGAACCGGCAGGCCCGCAGAGCAGATAGCTGTGCGCCACGCGCCCGCTGGCGAATGCGCCGCTCAGACGCGCCTTGACGGCGTCATTTCCCAGAAAGCCGGTAAAGTCCATGTTCGGTGTTCCTTTCTCGGCCTATACTTCGCCTTATATCATAGTAGTATAACAGATTTTCCGCCGCTTTGCTACTGTTTTTTCTCCACCCGCAAAAACAGGCAGGGAACCGAATCCCTGCCTGCTTGTTCAGCTCTCCATCTGCCGTCCGAGAAAGCCCGCGACGGTCTGCACGAGCCGCTGCTCCGCCTCGCCGAGCGCAGGCGCGCCGTCCTCGCTCAGAAGCAGGACGCAGCCCATTAAGTCGCCCTCTGTCACAATGGGGGCTGCGGCGCCGACGCGGTAGCGGTCGGATGCGTCCGTCGGCCGGACGGGCAGATCGCCGTCCTGATAGCGGTAGCTGCGCCGCAGCTCCATGAGCTGCTCCAGCTCCTGCGAGCAGCGCTTGTCCAGAAGCTCCCGCTTCTGCACGCCATGCACCGCAATGATCGCGTCCCGGTCGCAGACCGCCGCGATATATCCGGTGTTCTTCCCAATCGCTTCACAGATCTGTCCCGCAAATTCCCCCAGATCGCCCATCGGCGAGTATTTCTTAAAGATCACCTCGCCGTCCTTCTCCGTATAAATCTCCAGCGGGTCGCCGCTGCTGATAACACTGACACGGAAAACCTTGTCCTCATGATTTTTTGAGGATTGAACCAGCGTGTTTTCGATATTTTCCGTGCCGGACTTAAAATTTACGGCGTCCTCCGGGAGCGCGCCGGTCTTGAGCAGGCTGTCAATGTCCGCCTTGAGCTGTACCTCGATGTGATCCTCAAATACCCGGATTTTTTCGATCATCAGATTCAGGTCATTGCGGTCAAGTGACGGCTTTTCCAGAATGTCGTGAAATACATCCATTGCCGTTTTCGCCACGCGGTTGATGCGGATGATGGTGTTTCGTTTGTCGCTGGCAAATTCGATCTGGTGCTGGATGCCCGCAATGCGCTGCGTCAGCTCCGCCTCCAGCTCGTCGTAGGTTTCCTCCAAAAGTGCTTCCTGCTCCGGGTGCTTCATGATGTCGCGGATGCGCTGGCGCTTCGTGGCCTTCAGCTCCTCCTGCTTGTCAAGCAGTAAGGCTTCCAGATTTTCTTCTGTGCGCTTCGTCTCCGCAATGTCGGCCTGCTCTTTCTCCAGATCGGCGTTCAGCCGTTCAAGCATACTGCTGGAGTTGTCGCGCACCTTGCGCACATAGTCCTTGACCAGCGCATCGAGCGTTTCCACGCGGATATGGTGGCTCGTGCAGCCCTTGAGACCACGCCTGTGGTACGTTCCGCAGGTATAGGCGGGAGCCAGATCGCTCCGGCTCATCGCGAACATCGGACTGCCGCAGTCGCCGCAAACGAGAAGCCCCGAGTACACGTTGTCGTTGACCTTGACCCCGCGATAATTGTTCGTTGAGCGGCTTTCGCGCAGAGAGCGCACAGTCGCAAACGTGCGGTAGTCGATGATCTCCTGATGGTGGTGCTCAAAGACGCGGTGCTCGCTCTCGTCCAGCTTTCGGTCCGTGCCGTTGATTTTTACGCGCGTGAATTTTCCCTGCCGCAGTGTGCCGATATAAAAATCGTTATCTAAAATTCCCTGCACCGTGACGATCGCCCACGCCGCTTTCGTCTTGCGGCGGACAGGCTCTCTCGCGGCGGCGCGGCGCTCACATTCGGACATCCGCGGCGTGGGCACGTTGTTGTCTGTCAGATAGTTGGCAATTTTCTTGTAGCCCCAGCCGTCTAAGTAAAGCTTGAAAATCGTCCGAATGACCTCGGCCTCGGTCGGCACGACCTCAAAGACCTGCTGTTTGTTCAGAATATAGCCATACGGCGCGGCGCAGAGCCAGCGCCCCTCCTCCTGCCGCCGCTTCACGACGCTGCGCACCTTTTTCGACGTGTCCGTGACGGGCATTTCGTTGATTAAGAACTGGAACTGAATTTTGAGCCAGTCGTCGTCATTCGGGAAGTCGATGTTATCGCCAATCGAAATGATCCGCACGCCCGCATCGCGCAGATCCTCCAGCTCTACCAGTCCGCGCGAGTTGCGGCGGGAAAAGCGGGAGAAATCCTTGACGATGAGAATGTCGTACTTGTGCCTCATCAGCCCCCGGCGCATCTCCTGATACCCCTCGCGCTGCTCGAACGTGTACCCCGAGCGGTCGCGGTCTTCAAAAAACGTCAATGTGCTGTTCGGAAAGTGCGTTGTTACAAAATCTTCGATGATGGATTTCTGATTTTCAATCGACACATTGTCGCGGTCGAGCTCTTCATCGACCGAAATGCGGGCATAGCCTGCAATATCAAAGCGTTCTATCATTCGCATTCACCCTTGAGATACTGTTCTGTCTGCCGCCAGCTGCCGAGGATTCCTCGGTAGTTGCTTTTCGGTTCATTTCCCATTTGCGTTCTCCTCCGTCTGCTCCGGCAGCTGTGCCGCGTCCGTTACTATGTCCGTGACGAGTTGGCGGAAGCTCTCGGCGTTCTGCGCGGTAACGACAGGCTTGCCGGTTTCGGCTTCCAGCGCTTTTCTCGCCACACCCGCGACATTGCCGCCGCGTCGGGCGACCTTCTGGTTTTCGTCAAAGCCCTGCGGCTGCTCGGCTTTCGCAATATCGGTCGTGGACGATTCTGCCAGCATGGTCAGAACCAGTTCTAAATCACTCATATTATCGCGGAGATTTTCCTTTTTCAGCCCCTCGAGATTCTTATACTGCCGCGTGTTCATGCCAGCCTACGCCACGCGGATCTTCTGGTCCTCAAAAAGCTGAATCTCGTTTTTCATTGGTTCGTCCATTCTCGTCCTCCCCAATCAGCCACACTCTTATCACAAATACCTATTGCTTCATTTTGCTTCGTAGATAATATTGTACATCATCAAAATAGAGATTGCAAGACAAAAATGCGCTGTATATCGGGAGGTGCATAAAGAGAAAACGGGGGCGAAGAGAAAATTTCTCTTCGCCCCCAATGTATCCGGCGCTACATGGTCATCTGCTGCGCCTTTTCACGCTGGACTTCCTGCTCCGCCAATCTTTGGCGGTTATAAAGCAGCAGATCCCGCGTCTGTTCATAAAGGTCGCCGTTGCCCGATTCAAATACGGCCACCAGATACTTTTTCTTTTTGTATGTGCCATAGACGCTCTGCAAGCCGGCGCGCAGGACCGGGTCTGACTTTTCTGCATTCGTCAGCCAAATCTCAACCAGCTTCCGCTCGTCCTTGACGGTCATTTCCATAGCCTCACGCTCCTTGTGGATATGATTTCCGCATTTTCCCTGTTTTTATACCAAGCTGACCTCCTGAACGCAAAAAAGCCGGGACTTCTAAAATCCCGGCTTCCTGCGAATATTACATTGTCTGTTCCATTGTGAACCCCTGCTCCTGTTCCGGCTGCGGCAAATGCATCAACGGACGCTTGAATTTTATCTCGTTGAAAAAGAGCAGTTTCCCGAAATCAGGAAACTGCTCAAGCTATGGATGTGGGCTGCAAAACCCTGTGGATCACAAAGAAAACGATCGTGGGTGGAAGAGTCTCGGTCCTTCCGTATAGAAGATATAGGCAGGACGATACAAGCTGCGGGAATATACCTGCGATTCAGCAAGCGATACCCATCGTAGGTGTGGAGTTGGTCTTCTCTCACAGCAAGTATCACAGCCGCCGGCGGATGGTGTGTCCATCCACCGGCGGCTGTGTGTAAGTTCTGCGAAGTCCCGCTGCGGCTCAGCCGAAGAGGAAATCCTTCAGATTTGTATTAAACAGGTATTCTGCAATGTAGGTTCTTGTTCTCTTATACAGTGCATCCTGTGCAAATGAGACATCATTGCCGGATTCTTGCAGCGCAAATTCATACGTCTGCCTGAGCTCCGTACCGACATTGATCTTGGCAATGCCGGCGGAAATGGCGTCGAGAATGTACTGGTGCTGAATTCCGGAGCCGCCGTGCAACACAAGCGGAATGCCGACTGCCCGGTAGAGCTCTGCCACGTGCGCAACGTCGATTTTGGCTTCCGGCTTTTTCTGGTTACGGACAGCCTCGGCGACTGCGCCGTGGATGTTGCCGACTGCGACGGACAGCCAGTCGCACTTACTTTCCTCTGCAAACCGCTTTGCCTCGTCCAGGCGGGTAAAGCCCATCTTCGAAGCAAAAATCTCTTCATACGGCGGCATGACCTTGTTTTCGTGCCCCATGACCGCGCCGAGCTCCGCTTCACAGGGGATCTGCGCGGCATGCGCAAGATCAGCCGCTTCCCGCGTTGCGGAAATGTTTTCCTCCAGCGGCAGACGCGAACCGTCAATCATGACGGACTGGTAGCCTGCGCGGATGGCGCGCTCGATCAGTGAGCGATAATCCACGCGCTGATAGTCCTCGTCAATCACGGGAACGTGATCCAGATGCAGCAGCGTATGTGCCGGATCCTTGTACCGGTCATATTCCTCCGCGATGCGCTCGAGAGATTCGGCTTTCATTTTTTCCCACTCCACGCGCGCAACCTGAATCATGGCGACGCTGTTTTCGTCGCGAATGGCCTCGATGATCGGCTTGACCATCGGGATATGAGGTACGTTGAAGGCGGGCACGCATTTGCCCTTTTCACGGGCTTTCAGAATGACTTCTCTTGTGTTCACAATTGTATCCTCTTAATAGCGTCGCAGATAGTCAGCGGAAATTGCCTTGTATTTCGCATACCGTTCTGCATATTTTGTTTCGTTTTCCGGAATCGGCTCGAAGTAGGAAACGGGATTGCTCATATGGGCGGCCGCGTCTTCCACGCTGGCATACCAGTTGTTTCCGAGACCAGCCAGCATACAGGCGCCAAGCGACGGAAGCTCGATGTTCTGCATTCTTCCGAGCGGAGCCTGGATCAGATCTGCCCGCAGCTGCAGAAGTTTGTCGGTACGGGAACCACCGCCGCCGAAATGCAGTTTGGTAAACGGCTGCTTACGTGTAGAGCGGATGTAGTCGACGCAGGCGACAAACTGGTAGGCCAGGGATTCGAGAATCGCTGCGAAGATCTCGTCCGTCGTGGTGGACAGGCTCATGCCGACAACGGCTCCGTGGAAGTTCTCTACATACGGCAGCATCATAAGCGAACCGGTTCCGTCGAGCTTTGCATCGGCGATGAGCTTGCCGATGTCGGCGGACGGATCGCGCAGAATGTTCTTGCAGAACCACTCCAGCAGCGCGCCGGCAGTTGGGAACGCGTCCATAACCGTATACTTGTTGTTGAATGGGGAGCTGTAGCAGCAGGAGAAGATCAGAGAATCGCCGAAATCGTTGCAGCCGTCGACGAAGGTATCGGAGAAATATCCCATCTGCTCATAGGTACCCATCAGAACGCCGATGGTATCTGGATTTTCAAGCCGGACACCAGCGGACAGGAGAGAGGCAGAGACGTCATGGCAGCCGATTGTGACGGGAAGCGTCCGCGGCAGCCGGACAGAACCGTAATGGTCAATTGTGCCGACAACCGTTGCGGATTCGACAATCTGTGTGCCGAGCTGCTGCTCGGTGACGCCGGCCAGCTCCAGAATCGGCGCAGACCAGCAGTTTGCCTTGACGTCGATCATCAGTTTGCGTGCGGCCATGGTACGATCCTGCACGTCGCCAAGCCCGAGCTTGCGCATTACATACTGCTGATTGGAGTAGAAGCCAGCCGCTTTTTTGAAGACCTCCGGCTCGTTGTCCCGCAGCCACATGATTTTTGACGGTGTTGCAAGCGTGGAGAGCGTATTGCCGGTGATTTTCGCGTACGTGTCCGCGCCGATTTCGCGGCCGATGGTCTGTACTTCTTTGAACGACCGCCCGCAGAAGCCGGGAATCATGCCATACAGCGCTTCGCCCTTTTCGTCGACCGGCGTGATGCTGTCGCCAAAATAGGAAAACGTGATGGCCAGCAGCTCTACATCCTCCGGCAGCTGGCGAATCACTTCGCCAACTGCCCATTCAGATGCCTTCCAGGTTTCGTCAATATGGAGCTCAACCTGATTCTGTGCGGGATAATACCATCCGTATTTTTTGTTTGTGTTCACGATAATCCGGGTTGTTTCGGCGTCAATCACCGATGCATGTACATTGGAGGTGCCGAAATCAATGGCCAGATATGCGCTTCGTTTTTTCACAGGAACGCTCCTTTCCCGGTCAGTGATTCACAACGTTTTTCAGTTCTCCGCCGCTGAAATACTGCTCAAGGTTATCCGCGACAATCTTGATGGAGCCGCTGAAGGTTCCGATATCCGTACCGGCCAGATGCGCGGATAACGTCACGTTTTTCAGCTTTCTGAGCGGGTGGTCAACCGGCAACGGCTCTTCGCGGAAGACGTCGAGCACGGCACCGCCGATCTTCTTCTGCTCCAGCGCGTCGATCATAGCGGCTTCGTCGACAAGACCGGCGCGCGCGGCATTTACAAAAATGGCCGTGGGCTTCATCTTCGCGAATTCTGCCGCGCCGAACATATTCTGCGTCTGCGGGCTCAGACGGACGTGCAAGGAAACGAAGTCGGCCTGCTCCAGCAGCTCGTCAAGCGAAACCGGCACGCAGCCGAACGCTTCAATGCTTTCTTTTGTGCAGTAAGGATCATACGCGAGAATCGTCGTGCCGAAGCCCTTGAGCCGCGTGGCAATCTTTCTGCCGATGTCGCCGAAGCCGACCAGACCGACCTTCAGGTTGCACATGTTGTCGGAATAGGTGCGGTTGGGGTATTTCTTTGTCCAGCCGCCGGTCTTGATATCTTCGTCCGTTCTTGCAATATTCCGGATCTCGCAGAGCATTGCGGCAACCGTAAAGTCTGCAACCGCAACAGCTGCGCGACCAGGCGCGTTGATCACCTTGATGCCGCGTTCCTTTGCAGCCTCCATGTTGATGTTTTCCATGCCGGTGCGGAGTGTCGCAATAATCTTCAGGTTCTTTGCCGCCTCGATCATGCGGCGGCTGACCGGTGCAAAGTGTGTGATGATGATTTCTGCGTCGTCCAGATACTGGAAGACCTCTTCGTTGATGGGTGTGCCGTCGGGCCCGTTGACCTCGACGGAAAGCATGGAATTCTGGTAAGCCAGCTCGTCTTCGTTGACGGTTTTTTCAACCAGCGTCAGCTCGTATCCGTACTTTTCCAGGACATCAAAGCCCTGCATCAGATTTTTGTCAATGCCTCTGTCATAAATTGCAACAATTCTCTTTGCCATGTTATAAGTCCTCTCTTTGCCCCAGGTTATTTACTAAAATCCAGCCAGCCCTTCATATAATCCAGATCCTTGCCGTGAGACATGACCTCTCCCAGTGTATCGAGCGTTGCTCTGTGGGAGAAAATCCGTTCAAGACCGAGCTGCTTGTACTTCAGAAGCATCTGGAATGCCTTGTCGAAGGTCTTTGCCGTGTTGACGCTCATGCCGATATACGTAGCATGCTTGCCACACAGATCCTTGCCCGGATAGAACTCCACGGGCTTACCGGTGCCGATGTTGCCGATTTCAACCAGCGTGCCGACGTTTTTGAGCAGATCCACGCCGTCGCGGAACGCATACTGCGAACCTGCGCACTGGAAGACGACGTCAGCGCCGTTCTTGTGGTTGTATTTGTGGATGATTGCACGGCGTTCTTCGATGGAAAGCTTGCTGGAATTCATGACTTCGTCCGCGCCAGACAGCTCCTTTGCCAGCTGGAGCTTCTGATCGCTGAAACCGCTGATGATGATGTGCTGGATGCCCAGCGTGCGGGCAATTGTCGCCACAAGCGCTGCAATCTGGCCATCGCCAATGACAAGCGCAGTCGAACCAAGATTGAAGCTGTCCTCGAAGATGCCGGGCGCGCGCATCGCAAGCTCAACGCCACGCATGGCGACCGCCATCGGATCAAGCAGCGACGCAACATTGCTGGGCATATCATCAGGCACCTGCCACATGAAGGTGCCGGGGAAAACGTACATATACTCGCCGAAGCCACCCTTGATATAAGGCGCTTCATAGATGGAGTTCGAGCGGATCGGCGCGCCGCCGAAGCCGAGCGACTCATACGGCACACCGTAGACGAACGAATTGTCGCAGACACCGCAGGCACCGATACCGTAGGTCAAGCAGTTTTCACAGGTGCCGCAGACGACCCACGGATACAGGCAGATCCGATCGCCGAGCTTCACTTCGCCGGTGTAGCAGCGCATGGATTTCGCGGCGTCCGGCCCCATTTCGACCACGCGGCCGCAGAGCTCATGACCAAGAATGACGGGATATGCCGGATCCTCTTCGAACAGATGAAGATCGGTGCCGCAGATGCTGGCGGCCTCCAGCTTGATAATCATGCCGTCGCGGCCGCATTCCGGCATCTGGACGTCCATGACCTCAATGGTGTGCTTTTTCGTCAGCACGGCGGCTTTGCAGGTTTGCTTTGTCATGATTTGTACCTCCATACAGTTCACAATTATGTTTTTGCCTTGCGTCTTCTCTGCATATTGTCGAACGCAACTGCGAACAGCAGAACGGCGCCCTTTGCGACCCACTGCCAGTATTCGTCAAGATTCATCAGCGTCATGCCGTTGCTGAGCATACCCATAATCAGCACGCCTGCGACGACGTTGATGATTTTGCCCTGGCCGCCTGCAACGCTCACGCCGCCGAGAACAGCAGCCGTGATGACGTCCATTTCAAAGCCTTCGCTGGTGGCTGGCTGGCCGGAGTTGAGACGGGAGAGCATGATGACGCCGGAAAGACCGGCAAAAAATCCGCTGAGCGAATAGATCTGGATCTTTTTTACAAGCACATTGATGCCGGAAAGTCTTGCAACTTCCTCATTGCCGCCGATTGCGTAGAGATGACGGCCAAAGCTTGTCTGCTCCAGCATCCACCAGCCAATGAAAAAAACCAGTGCCAGAATATAGACTGGAATCGGAATCCCGAGGAAATAGCCCTGACCCAGCGTTTTGATGGACTCCGGAAGACCGTAGACCGGGATGCCCTGCGTCATGATGAACGCGAATCCTCTGGCGATGGTCTGCATGGCGAGTGTCGCGATCAGCGCGGGAACCTCAAAATGCGCGACCATAATGCCGCTGATAAGCCCGCAGACGATTCCAACCAGAACGCCGACCACCATCGCAGGGAAGATCCCAAAGCCGAGGTCATTGATGAGCTTTGCGGAGACAACGCCGGAAAGCGCAATAATCGAGCCGATGGAAATGTCAATACCGCCGGTCAGCAGAACCATAGTCATGCCAACCGCGCAGATTCCGGTCATGGAGACCTGCCGACAGATGTTCAGCAGATTCTTTGTCGACAAGAACGTCTTTGTCAGAACAGAGAAAAAGACGAATACGAACAGGAGCACCAGATAGACAAACACCTGGCTGATGGAAAGCTTCGTTTCTTTTTTCATAGCGAGACCCCTCTTTTTACATGCCGGAAGCCATCTCAAGGATGCGTTCCTGGCTGACTTCCTCTTTTGTCAGCTCTCCGCTTACGGAGCCCTGGTGCATCACGATGATGCGGTCACTCATGCCGATCAGCTCCGGCATTTCGGAGGAAATCATGATGATCGATTTTCCTTCTTTGACCAGCCGGTTCATAATGAGGTAGATTTCGTATTTTGCGCCGATATCGATGCCCCGTGTCGGCTCGTCCAAAATGATGATATCCGCGTTTGTTGCAAGCCACTTGGCAACGACCACCTTCTGCTGGTTGCCACCGGACAGATTCTTGGTCAGCTGCTCCATACTGGGTGCCTTGACGGCCAGCGCGTTCATGTAGGAATCAACCAGCGTGCGCTCCTTCTTCCGGCTGATGCGTAGGAAGGACTGCAGCGTGTGCAGCATGACGAGAGAAATGTTTTCCCGAATGCTGAGCGTCAGCGAGACGCCCTGGCCCTTCCGGTCTTCCGGGATCAGCGCGATGCCGTGATGGATGGCGTCAATCGGCCGGAGAATCTCAACCTGTTTCCCGCCGACATAAACGGTGCCGGAGGATCTGTGATCGGCGCCGAACAAAGCGCGCATGACCTCCGTCCGGCCTGCGCCGACAAGACCGGCAAAGCCGAGGATTTCACCCTTATGCAATGTAAACGAAACGTCGTGCAGCTTCGTTTCCACGGTGGACAGATGCTCCACCCGGAGAACCTCCTCGCCGATCGGCGTGCTGCGTTGTGGGTAGTCTTCCGACAGGTCACGGCCAACCATCAGCTTGACCAGCGCGGATTTGTTGGTGTCTTTTGTGTTGAGCGTCTCGATATACTGGCCATCGCGCATGACGGTGATGCGGTCAGAAATCTCAAACAGTTCTTCGAGACGGTGAGAGATATAAATAATTGAAACGCCTTCGCTTTTCAGCGTCCGGATCATTTCAAACAGGTTTTCAACTTCACGGTTGCCAAGTGGTGCTGTCGGCTCGTCCATAATCAGCACCTTCGCATTTTCAAGGACAGCCTTTGCAATCTCCACTTGCTGCTTATAGGCATTGGAAAGATCGCTGATGCGCGAATTCGGGTCAATTTCAATATGGAACCGCTCGAATACTTCGCGCGTTTTCCGGATCATGGCACGTTTATCCGCATAGATTCCGCGCTCGATTTCCTTGCCAAGGAACATGTTTTCATAGACCTTCAGATAAGGAACCAGGTTGAATTCCTGGTAGATCATGCTGACACCCTTGTCCTTGGCGCTCTGCGGCGTCAGAGTCCGGATCTGTTCGCCGTCCAGACAGTAACTGCCGTCGTCCATCGGCTGCGCGCCCGCGATGATTTTGCACAGCGTGGATTTCCCAGCGCCGTTTTCTCCAAGCAGCGCGTGCACCTCGCCCTTTCTCAGTTCAAAATCCACATGATCCAGGGCGGTGACGCCCGGATAATACTTGCAGATTTTCTCCATTTTCAGAACAATATTGTTATCCATAGTTTTCACATCACTCCGTTTGGATCGCTTTGCATCCGGCCCTGCCGGATATGGAAATCCGGCAGGGCGTTTCTGGCTGACAGCCTATTTGTACATTGCCAGATACTCGTCGACGTTGTCGCGGGTAACGGCGGTAACGGGAACCATGTAGCTCTCCGGAATGCTTTCGCCGTTGCACAGGGAAACAGCGTACTGAATCATCAATTCGCCGGTGCCGACCGGGTTGAGGTCAACGGAGCCGCGATAGATGGTGCCTTCCTTGATGAGCTCCAGAGCCTGCTGCGTGCCGTCGTTGCCGCCGATGTAGAACTTGTCGGTGTCAACGCCCTGCGCAACGCAGGTTTCGTAAGCACCCAGCGCGCCGGAGTCGTTGATGCCGAGGATTGCGACGACCTCAGGATGCGCGGTCAGGATATTCTCGGCTGCGGTCATGCCCATATCGGTGGTGTAGCCATCGACCGTCATGACGCACTCGGCGTTCGGGCAGTATTCTGCAATACCCTGCATGATGCCGTTTTCGCGGCCGATGGTCTGCTCAAGGGATCTCTGCGTCAGAATGGCGTACTTGCAGTCAGCGTCGGCGCCGAAGGTCTCGGCCATCCACTTGCCGCAGGCGGAGCCGTTGGCCTGGCCCATTTCAAGCTCGGCAACGTTCATGTTGCAGGTCGCGTCGGTATATTCAGTGGTGTGCGTGATTACGGGGATACCGGCGGACTTGGCCTCGGCGATGACGCCCTTCAGAGACTCGGCATCAACCGGGACGACGATGATGACATCAACGCCTTGCGAGATGAAGTTTTCCAGAGCCGCGATCTGTGTTGCGGCATCAGATTTGCCGTCGGAAATAATCGCCTTTACGTTCGCCGCGTCAGCCGCATTTCGCAGGGAATTAGCGATGTTTGCAAAGAAGTTGTTGGAGAGATCCATGGGGCAGAAGCCAACCGTGATCTGCTTGTCAGCAGCATCCGCTGCAGTGGTTTCCGCTGCCGCCTTGTCAGCAGGAGCAGTCTGCGCGGGCGTGTCCGTGTCCTGTTCCGTGGTAGTCGTCTTGGCCGCACATGCTGCCAGTCCGAGCACCATGAGGGCTGCCAGAATAAGAGCAATTACTTTTTTCATTTTGGTTCCTCCTAGTGTTTTACTTTTCGTTTTACGCAATTTGAATTTCGTTTTTCTTGCGCTGGTGCGATAATACCATTTCATTATCATAATTGTCAATACATCATTTTCGTTTTGTTGCAATTAACAAAAGGTTGATTGTATTTTTGGTTATATTTACGTTTCGATTTTTGTTTCAAAAGCAAAAAAACAACAAGTAGTTTCTTTATAAAGTACTTGATTTTTCCTTTGGAGTATATTAGAATGAATATCAAAGATGCGCAGAATTTCCTGACTTCTACATAAGGAGGAGCCTTTTTTGGACAATACATCAAAAATAAAGCCCGTGAAAATGGCTGCAGAAGAGCGCAGAAAGTATATTCTCTCCACGTTGGAACAGTACGGTTCCGTTACTGTTTCGGAATTAAGTGAGCATTTCGGAATTTCCGAAGTATCTGTTCGTAAGCTCCTGATCTCACTCGAACAGGATTCGCTGCTGCAGCGGACGTGGGGTGGTGCGGTTCGAACGGCTAGAACCACTGCAGAGCTTCCGTATCCAGTTCGGGAATCAAAATATCTGCAGGAAAAAATGGCGATTGCGAGAGCCGCCTATGACATGATCAATGACGGTGATTCCGTTTATCTCGACAGCGGTACGACGACCTTTGAACTGGCTAAGCTGCTCTGCAACGGGCCTAAGCGCGGCATTCTCGTCGCAACCAACGCGCTCGACCATGCAGGCGTGCTGCTTGGGCAGCAGGGCATCAGTCTGATCCTCATCGGCGGTGAGATTCGCCACGATGTACGCGCCTGTTCAGGCTATCTGGCCAAGGATATGCTCAGCAACATGGTCTTTGACAAGGGATTTCTGGGCATTGAGCACATTTCCTTCTCCCACGGCCTTACAACGCCGAATATGAACGACGCCGAAATGAAGCGCTGGATCCTGCGCACCTGCAAGCAGAGCTATGTTCTTGCGGATTATTCAAAATTCTGGAACGATTCCCTGATCCAGATCGCGCCTGCGGACCGCGTGTACCGGATCATCACGGACTGGCACATTGCCGAAGACGATATCTCGCGCTTTCAGGCAAAGGGCGTTTCCCTCGTCAGCGCACCTGCCGTTTCCAATTTGTAGGGAAATGCGTACTCTTCTGCGCCCCTTACACAGCCGTCTGTGTTCCTGTAAGCCCTTGTAAAGCCATTGCAGATCGCAGTCAGCCAGTTTTTTCAGCGGAACGTCCCCGAGACGCGGGACAATCTGCTGTTCAACTTCGCACCGATAGTGTTCAGCAGTCGAAAACCACAGGTAGGCGTAGATCGCGATTTCCGCCGCGCTCAGACCCAGCGAGAAAATTTCTTTCGGCAGAGGAAAATAATCCTTAACTGAGTCGCGCATCGGCCAGAGGTCACGCTTCATTCACTTTCTCCCGTATGCTGCTCCACCCAGCGGATGAATGCCTCCTTCAGCACGACGATCCGATTGCCGATCTGCGGTGCGGGAAAATCTTTTTCGTGCATCAACTCATAGCTGCTGGAGGGTGCGATGCCCAGCACCTTCGCCACCGTTGCCGCATTCAGGAACAGCGGCAGCTCGTCATAGTTCTTGTAGGGTGTATCTGAAAACTCCCAACGCACCCGGACAGCGGATCTTTTCACGCTGCGCTGCACCATTTTTCCTTGAAATACGTCAGTATTCCTGCGAAAAAATGTCTTGCTCAGCGCAAAAATTTCTCGCTGCCGGTCACATTGGGAGTTTTCAGATACACCCTAGATAGATTCTTTCATAGTTGTCCTCCTTTGTTTGTAATTACTATTCTCGATTGATTTCGTCTCTCTGAAAAAACACCCCCTATCCTTTATCCGTATTCAGAGGGCTTTTGTACCAAACTTTTTGCGTCAGGAAGAGAAAGCTGCAATCTGACCGCTCCTTGATCATGCTCCAGCACGCGCCGCGCCACTGGTCGGCTTCTTCGATCAGAAAGTCCGTCGAAAACCCGAGATAGACCAGTCCCGGCTTCATTTTATAGCCGCCCTTTTTTGAGCTGCACGACCGGCTTATCAAAGTCCTTCGTCCTGACGATCATGCTCGTATCGACACCCCGCTTGACGTCGCCCTTAGCCTCCTTTGTTGGGGGCTGTTTTTTGCGCATTTCCCAAAAAGTGCTTGCTTTTTTCCGGGAAATACGGTAGACTGAAAAAGTAGATAAGATTCAAAGCTGTACACGCATTATTTTCGTCAAAACGCACAAATTTCGACAACTGAATTCAGCCGGATGAACGAATCAGGAGAGGGCATACCCGTATGCCGCCGAAGGGGAACGCGCAACGAACTCTCAGGCAAAAAAACTGATTCCGGACGGAACTCTGGAAAGCTGCATCCGCAGCACCGAAGAAGCAATCCCGGTCAGCCGGGAGAATCTTTCAGGTTTACGAACAGAGCGCGCCTTCTTTTGGCGCGCTCTGTTTTCTGTTTTTTAAGGAGAAGCATATGATCGTAACAAGAAAAAAGCCCGTGGAGCAGGTGCTTGCGATGCTGCGCGGTGTACGCCGCGTCGCGCTGGTCGGCTGCGCCAGCTGCGCCGCAGCCTGTCAGACCGGCGGAGAAAAGGAGCTGGAGCAGATGCGCCAGCTGCTGCAGGAGCAGGGGATCGAGACAGTCGGTACGGTCTTGCCGGACGAGTGCTGCCATATGCTGCTCGTCAAGCGTGATCTCAAGCCCCTGCGCGACAGCGGCGCGGAGGCCATCGTCTGTCTGGCCTGCGGAGACGGCACACAGACTGTCGCGGCCAATACCGCGGTCCCGGTCTTCCCCGCGAATGACACGCTGTTTCTCGGACAGATCGAGCGTGCGGGCGTCTTCCGCGAGGCCTGCCGGATGTGCGGCGACTGTATGCTCGGCCAGACCGGCGGCATCTGTCCCGTGACGCAGTGTGCAAAATCGCTCGTCCACGGGCCGTGCGGCGGACAGCGGAACGGCCGCTGCGAGGTCAACCCCGAAAACGAATGCGCATGGCTGCGCATTTACCGCAAACTCAAGGAACTGGACCGGCTGGATCTGCTGGAGGCGGACCGGGCGGATAAGGATTATCGAAGCACTGCATACCCGCAGGCGCACAGCCTGCGTGAGATCAGGAAAAAGGGAGGAACACCATGAGTGAACTGAAACGAACCGTACTCTATCAGGCCCATCTGGACGCCGGGGCCACGATGGTCGACTTCGGCGGCTGGGATATGCCCATCCAGTACCCGGACGGCATCGTCGCCGAGCATCTCTACTGCCGCAGCCACTGCGCCATTTTCGACGTGTCCCACATGGGCCGTATCGACGTCGAAGGGCCGGACATGGTCCGGTTTTTGCAGCACGTCCTGTCCAGCAACGTGCAGGCGCTTGACATCAATCAGGCGCAGTACTGCATCATCCCCGATCAGAACGGCTGCGCCATCGACGACGCATATCTCTACCGCTTTGAGGCGGAAAAGTATTTCCTCGTCATCAACGCGGGCAACATCGACAAGGACCTCGCCCACCTGATGCGCGAGGCCGAGCGTTATAACGTCACGCTTACCAACGTCTCCGACCGCTATGCCGCCATCGCCGTGCAGGGCCCGGAGGCCAAAAAGCTGCTCATGACCCTGTCGGGCGGCAAGGCGCTTACGCGGGAAAACGTCAAGAACGCGCTGGGGACGCTCACCATGGAGGACCGTCCCGTCCGCGTTGCCAAGACCGGCTATACCGGAGAACCCATCGGCTATGAACTCTATTGCGAATCAAGGGACGCCCGGTATTTTTGGAACCGTCTGATCGAACTCGGGGCAAGACCCACCGCGCTCGGCGCGCGCGATACGCTGCGCATGGAAGCTTCTCTGCCGCTCTACGGCCATGAAATGGGGGAGTGCGAGTTTGGCGGCGAAATTCCCGTCTATGCTGTGCCGCTGGCCAAATTCGCCGTCTCGTTCGCAGAGGAAAAGGGCGATTTCATTGGCCGCGCCGCGCTGAAGCGGCAGTTCGAGGCGTTCCAGAGGATCATGAACCGCGATTATTCTGCAATTGCGGATCTTCCGTACCGCATCCAGCCGGTCTATCTTTCCGGCAAGGGCGTTCTGCGCAAGGGCTTCCCGGTCTACAGCAGGGACGCATGGGCAGAGGGAAAGCCCGTCGGCTATGTGACCTCCGGCACGATGATCCCCTATTTCAAGACGGAGGGGGAGGGACTGGAAACGGTCATCACCTCCGAGACGGGCAAGCGCTCCATCGGCCTTGCGTATCTCGATTCGCGCATCTGTCAGGACTTTGATCTTGAGATCGACATTCGCGGCAAGCGGCAGCCGGCCAAGGTCGTCGCGTGGCACATCCGGCAGGACGCCGCGCCCTATGTCCGTCCCATCCTGCCCGATCATCCTGCCCCGGCTGCGCCGCACTGCGACGCGCCGTATGCCGAAAAGGCTGCCGCGCTCCTGAAAAAAGCGCAGGAGAACCATCTCTGGCGGCAGCACCGGTGCATCAATCTCATCCCGTCCGAAAACACGCAGTCGCGCGCCGTGCGCCTGCTCTCGGCCTCTGACCCGTCGAACCGCTACGCTGAGCATAAAAAGCAGAAGGCGTTCTATGACGCGGAGATCTTCTATTATCAGGGCACAAACTTCATCGGCGAGGTCGAGGCGCTGCTCGTTGAGGAGATGAAGAAGTTCCTCGGCGCGTCGCAGGTCGAAACGCGCGTGACCTCCGGCCAGATGTCCAATACCGCCGTCTTCTCCGCGCTCATGGACTTCAAGAACCGCGTCGACCGCAAGCGCACGCCGCAGCGGCTCGGCTGGGTCATGAACAACCATATCGTCCGCGGCGGCCATCTGTCCGCACAGCCCATGGGTGCGCTGCACGACTATATCGCCGTCGATCCCGTCACCGAAAAGCAGATGGTCGTCAATTTCCCCGTCTGCGTCGACGACCCGTACCGCATCGACACGGAGGCGGCAAAGCTGCTGCTTGCGCAGTACCGGCCGGAATTCGTGATCTTCGGCAAGTCCATGGTGCTGTACAAGGAGCCGGTCGCGGAGCTTGTAAGCTTCATCCGCGAGCAGGGCATCCGCACGACCGTCATGTACGACATGGCCCATGTGCTGGGCCTGATCGGCGACCACTTCCAGAAGCCGTTTGAAGAGGGCGCGGAGATCGTCACCGGCTCGACGCACAAGACCTTCTTCGGCCCGCAGCGCGGCGTGATCGGCGTGAATTACAAGCCGGAGGACCTCAAATGGGGTCTCTGGGAGACGATCGAAACGCGCGCCTTCCCCGGCAGCGTCTCCAACCATCACCTCGGAACGCTGCTCGGCCAGCTGATGGCCGCGTATGAAATGAACGCCTTCAAGGACGAATACCAGAGGGCCGTGATCGAGAACGCGAAGAGCTTCGCCGCCAGCTTGAGGGCCGAGGGGCTTGACGTGGCGGGCAACCCGGCCGTGGGCTACACCGAGACGCATCAGGTCATCGTCCGCGTCGGCTACGCCAGAGGCCCGGAGATCGCGAAGCGGCTCGAGGAGAACAACATCATCTGCAACTATCAGGCCACGCCCGACGAGGAGGGCTTCACTGCCTCCGGCGCGCTGCGCATGGGCGTAAACGAAATGACCCGCTTCGGCTTCGGCAGGGAGCAGTTTGCGCACCTTGCGCACCTGATCGCCGACTGCATCCTGCGCAATGCGGACGTCCGGGAGGAAGCCGCCCGCCTGCGCGAGGGCTTTACCGATATGCGCTACTGCTTCTCTGACGCAGAAACGGAAAAGCTCATTTCCGCCCTGGCCGAGGCTACGGGGATCTGAGCGGATAGAGTACACTTTATCAGAAATTTGCCTGCTCAGTGTAGGGGCCGATGCCGGTCACAGCCGTTCGCGACGAAGGAGCGTTACGGATGTGGGTCTGCCGCTTGCCGGTACACATCGGCCCGGCAGATTGCACCGCGTTTTACGAAAATCTTCGGCGAATTCGCAGCTTCCCAACGGGCCGATGTGGGCATCGGCCCCTACTATACTGTGCGAATCCGCACTGCCTGCAAATATGGCGAAGCATATCCAGCGCCCCTTTTCTCCCCCCACCAACTCAACCAATCAACCCCACAAAACAGACTTGGAGGAACAAATTATGAATTTTCCCGCTGAACTGAAGTATTCCCGCGACCACGAATGGGTCAAGATGCTCGACGACACGACCGCTCTTGTCGGCATCACGGACTTTGCCCAGAGCGAGCTGGGCGATCTGGTCTACGTCAATCTGCCTGAGCCCGGCGACGAGGTGCTTGCGGGCGAAACGGCCTGTGATGTCGAATCCGTCAAGGCCGTGTCCGACGTTATGAGCCCCGTGACCGGCGTGATCGCCGAGGTCAACGAGGAGCTGGACGATTCTCCCGAGCTTCTGAACTCCGACCCCTATGAGGCGTGGATCATGAAGATCGAGCATATCACGGACTTCTCCGAGCTTCTGAGCGCGGAGGAATATGAGGCGTTCACGAAGGAGGAGCACTGATGGGCACCTTTGTCCCGACGACAGCTGCGGAGCAGGAGCAGATGCTGCGAACGATCGGTGTATCGTCCGTAGAAGATCTGTTCCGGGACGTGCCGCAGCAGATGTATCTGGACGGATACTTGGATCTGCCGCCCGGAAGGAGCGAGCTGGAAACGCTTGAGGCCGTCTCGGCGCTGGCAGAGCGGAACCGCGTGTTCAAAACCTGTCTGCGCGGCGCGGGCAGCTACCGGCATTATATCCCCGCGGCGGTCAAGGCCGTCGTGACCCGCGAGGAATTTGTGACGGCCTATACGCCCTATCAGGCCGAGATCAGCCAGGGCATTTTACAGGGAATCTTCGAGTACCAGACCATGCTCTGTGAGCTGACCGGCATGGACGTGTCCAATGCGGGCGTTTATGACGGCGGAACTGCCGCCGCAGAGGCCATCCCCATGTGCCGCGACCGCAAACGCACAAAGGCCTATGTTTCCGCAGCGGTCGACCCGAACGTCCTCGGCGTTATGAAGACCTACTGCTTCGGCTCCGGGACAGAGTTAACTGTCGTCCCGATGAAGGACGGCAGAACAGACCCGGACGCGCTGCGCGCCATACTCGGTGCGGATGCCGCCTGCTTCTATGTCCAGCAGCCGAATTTCTTCGGCCTGCTTGAGGACGCGGAGCTGCTCGGCGAGATCACGCACGCAGCCGGGGCCAAATATATCATGGGCGTGAACCCCATTTCGCTGGCAGTTTTGAAAACGCCCGGCGAGTGCGGCGCGGACATCGCCGTCGGCGAAGGTCAGCCCCTTGGCCTCGACACGGCCTTCGGCGGCCCGTACCTCGGATTTATGACCGCGACGAGCGCCATGATGCGTAAGCTCCCCGGCCGCATCGTCGGTCAGACGCACGACACGGAGGGGAAGACCGGCTATGTCCTCACGCTTTCTGCGCGGGAGCAGCACATCCGCCGGGAAAAGGCCTCGTCCAACATCTGCTCGAACGAACAGCTCTGCGCGCTGACTGCCGCCGTCTATCTTGCCGCCATGGGCGAAGCCGGACTGCGGCAGGCCGCGGCGCTCTGCACGTCCCGCGCGCATTATTTTGCGCAGCGGCTCGAAGAAGTGCTCGGCTGGAAGCGCGTTTATCCCGGCGAATTCTTCCACGAATTCGTGACCGCCTGCCCGTGCCCCGAGCGGACGCTGGAAGTGCTGGACGCGCACGGGATTCTGGGCGGCCTGCCGGTGGAGGGCGGAATTCTCTGGTGCGTGACGGAGCTGACAGATAAGAAAACGCTCGACCATGTGATCGGGCTTTTGCAGGAGGTGAGCGGCCAATGAAGACGATCTTTGAACAGGGCGCGCCCGGCCATGGCCTGTCGCTGCTTCCCGCGTGCGACGTGCCCGTCGTGACGCTGGCGCCGGCGCGCAAAAAGCCGCTGCGCCTGCCGCAGGTGAGCGAAAATGAGCTTATCCGGCACTATACCGCGCTGTCGCACCGCGTCCACGGCATGAACGACGGCTTCTATCCGCTGGGTTCGTGCACGATGAAGTATAATCCCAAGGTCAACGAAGCACTTGCGGCGCTGCCGGGCTTTGCGCGGCTCCATCCGCTCCAGCCGGAGCAGACGGCGCAGGGCGCGCTGGAGCTGCTGTATGAAACCGGAAAGCTGCTCGGAGAAGTGACCGGCATGGACGCGTTCACGCTCCAGCCCGCCGCAGGCGCGCACGGCGAGTTTACCGGCCTGCTGCTCATCAAGGCGTATCACCTTGCACGCGGCGATGCGGCCCGGACAGAGATCATCGTCCCGGACTCCGCCCACGGCACGAATCCGGCCTCGTCCGTCATGGCGGGCTTCCGCGTGGTCAATATCCCGTCCGGCGCAGACGGCTGCGTCGATCTCGCGGCGCTCCGCGCCGCCGTCGGGCCGCAGACGGCGGGACTGATGCTCACGAACCCCAATACGGTCGGCATCTTCGACAAGAACATCCTCGAAATCACGAAGATCATCCACGACGCGGGCGGCCTGTGCTATTACGACGGCGCGAATCTGAACGCCGTTATGGGCGTCGTTCGTCCGGGCGACATGGGCTTCGACTGCATCCACCTGAATCTGCATAAGTCCTTTGCCACGCCGCACGGCGGCGGCGGGCCGGGTTCCGGCCCCGTTGGCTGCAAGGCGTTCCTCGCGCCGTTCCTGCCCGGCCCCATCCCGGAAAAGACCGAAAGCGGCTTCCGCTTTGCGCAGCCTGCGCAGTCCGTTGGCCGGGTGCGGGATTTCTACGGGAATTTCCTCGTCGTCGTCAAGGCGTTCGCCTATCTGACCATGCTTGGCCGGGAGGGCGTGCATGAGGTGGGCCGCAACGCGGTTCTGAACGCGAATTATATGATGGCCGCGCTGCAGGATGTCTACGATATGGCCTACCCCGGCCCCTGTATGCACGAGTTTGTCATGACGCTGGACCGGCTGCATAAAGAAACCGGTGTTTCCGCGCTTGATATCGCCAAGGGCCTGCTTGACAACGGCATTCATCCGCCCACAATGTATTTCCCGCTGATCGTCCACGAGGCGCTCATGGTCGAGCCGACGGAAACGGAATCCAAGGCCACCATGGACGAGGCGATCGAGGTCTTCCGTGCGCTTGCCCGCCTTGCGCATGAAGATCCCGAGGCGCTCCACACCGCGCCGCACAACACACCTGTCCGCCGTCTCGACGAGGTGCAGGCGGCAAGAAATCCCGTTCTGCGCGCCGCGCTTGCGGAATAAGAAAAAACGGTCTGCCGCCCGGCTGTGCATCTGCATAGCCGGGCGGTACTGCGCTGTTAGAGGAAGATGACGTGAATACTTGCAAGCTGGTCATGCCTCCGGCGGCCCCATCTTTTCCGCCTTGCCGGAAAAGAAGGGGGAGAAAAGGGGCGCTTGGACGCGTTTGGTGCGTACTGCGGTTACGGTTTAGGCAAGTCCTTACTTTTGGGTATTACGAACACACATACTCCCCCTACGGGCGCTATGGTACGCGCCGCCTGTTACGGGACATCAGATTTACAAGTGGCTGCCTTTGAATGGCTGCTGTAAATCAGCCTTGCGTTTAAAATTTGTGAGGCAGTACGGATTCGCCGCAGATCCCAAAAGCCGGAGGGGATATGCTGCAAGGTTCAGAGTGCTCCGAAATTTACGGCATTCGAATCCCCTCGGGCCCTTCGAGTCAGCTCCCGTGCCAGTGCTGTAAAACAAAAATCAGTGTTGACAAGCGCACACGTATATTATAAAATTGGAATATAGAACAATTAGATGATATAGGAGGGCCGCAATGGGATTACAGCATGGGATCCTTGGGTTTTTGAATTATGGCCCGTGCAGCGGGTATGAGCTGACAAAGGCGTTTCATTCCTCCGTGCAGTTTTTCTGGCCTGCGCAGACCAGTCAGATCTATCTGACGCTGGGCAAGCTGGAAAATGCCGGGCTTGTCACGCATGAGACGGTCATTCAAAACGGGAAGCCGAATAAAAACGTCTATTCCATCCTGCCCGCCGGACACGCGGAGCTGCAGCGCTGGCTGTCGGAGCAGGGAAAGACGGCAGACGGCTATAAGAGCGAATTTCTGATGAAGGTCTTCTTCGCCGAAAATCTCCCTCCGCAGCAGGCCATCGCGATGCTGCGCGCGTATGCGGACGGCTGCCGCGCGTGGCTGCGGAGCATGGACAGCGTACCGCAGAGCATTGAGGATTACGGCAAGCTGACCGACGCCAGCGCGCCTGTATATTGGGCCTTTACGGCGCAGTTCGGCAGAAATTATGCGCAGATGTGCATCGCCTGGGCCGAGGACTGCATCAAACGGCTGGAGGAAATGGTATGAGAGTTCTGGTTCTGAACGGAAGTCCCAAGGGGGACAAAAGCAATACATACCGGCTCACAAGCGCGTTTCTGGACGGCCTGCGGCAGACGCAGCCGGTGGAGGCCGAGACCATCGAGGTCGGAAAGCTGCATCTGCTGCCGTGCCGCGGCTGCTTCGCCTGCTGGAGCAAAACGCCGGGCAAGTGCGTATTGCAGGACGATATGGCCGGTGTGATCGGGAGAATTCTTGCCGCCGACGTGCTGATCTGGAGCTTTCCGCTCTATTATTTCAGCATTCCAGGCCAGCTCAAGCTGCTCATCGACCGGCAGCTGCCGATGTCGCTGCCGTTTATGACCGACACGGACTCCGGCGGCCACCCGAGCCGGTACGACCGCTCCGGCCAGCGGCAGGTCGTAATCTCGACCTGCGGTTTCTATACTGCCGAAGGCAATTATGACGCGGTGGACGCGCAGGTTTCCCGGCTTTGCGGCAAGGATGGCTATACGTCCGTCTACTGCGGACAGGGCGAGCTGTTCCGCGTCCCGGCACTGCGGCAGCGCACGGATGCGTATCTTGAGCTGGTCAAACAGGCGGGCGCGGAGTTTGCGCGCGGCGCGATCCTGCCGGAAACGGCCCACGCCTTGCGCCAGCCGCTGTTCCCGCGCGCGGTATTTGAGCAGATGGCGGACGCCAGCTGGGGCGTCAGTCGGGAGGATACTGCCGCGGCAAAAACCCCGGAGGCCGGAAAGCTGTCTCCGGCGCAGGCGTTTACGCGGCAGATGGCTGCGCTTTATGATCCGGCGTCGTGGGATGGAAAAGACCGCGTTCTGGAATTTTTCTATACGGACACCGGCGAAACCTGCCAAATCGTGCTCGGAAAGGACGGCCAGCGCGTGCTGCAATCGGACTTCCTGCCCTGCACGACGCGCATCGAAACGCCACTTTCCGTCTGGCAAAAAATCGGCAGCGGGGAGCTTGACGGCAAGCAGGCGATGATGGAGCACCAGTACCGCGTGACCGGCGACTTTTCGGTCATGCTCCATTGGGACGAGATCTTCGGCCTTGGAGCTGCCGCGCCGCAGCCGTCCGCCGAGCCCCGGAAGAAGACGAACATGACGCTCATGCTGCTGCCGTGGATGGCGATCTGGATCGCGCTGTCTATCCACGCGCAGATCGGCGCTTGCGTCGGGCTTGCGGTCTGTGCGCTGCTGCCGTTCGCGTTTCTGAAATACCGTCTGACCATCTTCGAGCCGTGCTCGATCCTGGCGGTCGGCACAATTTGCGTGCTGACGCTTCTGGACGCGCTGCCGCTCACGCTGCTGCTGCCCGCGTCGTATCTTCTGTTCGGCCTGATGTGGGGCGTAACAGCCTTTCTGCCCATGCCGTTGACGGCGTATTATTCCATGAGCGGCTACGGCGGCGAGACAGCGCTTCAAAATCCGCTGTTCATGCACACGAACCGCATTCTGACGGCCTGCTGGGCGGTTCTGTATCTGCTCACGCCGATCTGGACGTGGTATCTGCTGCAAACGCCCGTCTCGTATCTGACCGGCGCGGTCAACTCCGCCCTGCCCATGCTCCTCGGCGCGTTCACAGCCTGGTTCCAGCGCTGGTATCCGGCGCATTATGCCGCAAGTAAAAAATAATGACACCCATGCAGTCCCCCTGTTATGCCGATCGAAGCGCATGACAGGGGGCTTTTCTGCATAGTCGGGAGCTGGTCATGCCTCCGGCGGCCCCATCTTTTCTGCCTTGCCGGAAAAGATAGGGGAGAAAAGGGGCGCTTGGACGCGTTTGGTGTGTACTGCGGGTACGGTTTAGGCAAGTCCTTATTTTTGGGTATTACGAACACACATACTCACCTTACGAGCGCTTTGGTACGCGCCGCCTGTTACGGGACATCAGATTTACAAGTAGCTGCCTTTGAATGGCTGCTGTAAATCAGCCTTGCGTTTAAAATTTGTGAGGCAGTACGGATTCGCCGCAGATTCCCGTAAAAAGCGGTGCGTCCCGCGGGCGGACAGAGTCGTCCGCCCCTACACCGAAATGCGCAGATGCATACGAATTCGCCAAAGATTTCTGATGATTCAGTGCATCCTGCCGGGCGGAGCAGAGCCCCGCCCCTACCAACTGCGGTTAAATTTCAACGATTTTACGTAAAACGGACAGGCGTGCTCATTCCCCCGTAAAGCTTTTGCAGTACGGGGCCAGACAGCAGCGGTCGCACGCAGGCTTTCTTGCCGCGCAGACGGCCCGGCCGTGCAGGACGAGCCTGTGGCAGAAATCGGAGGATTCCTCCGGCGGCAAAATCGCGCGCAGCTGCTGCTCGACCTTTGCCGGGTCCTTCCCGCTGGCGAGGCCCAGTAGGTTGCAGATACGGATGCAGTGCGTGTCGCAGACGACCGAGCCGGGCGTCCCATAAATATCGCCCAGCAACAGATTCGCCGTCTTCCGGCCCACACCCGGCAGGCGCAGCAGTTCGTCCATCGTTCCCGGGACTTTTCCGCCGTATTCGTCCCGCAGCATCCGGCAGGCCAGCACGATATCTTCCGCCTTGTGCTTGTAGAACCCGCAGGAGTGGACATAACCCTCGACCTCGGCCACGTCTGCCTCCGCGAATGCGTCCAGCGTCGGATAGCGCGCGAAGAGCGCAGGCGTGACCAGATTGACCCGCGCGTCCGTACACTGCGCGGACAGGCGTACCGCGATCATCAGCTCGTAATCCTTCCCGTAATGCAGCGCGCAGAGCGCGTCCGGGTATTCCTGCTTCAGCGCGGCAATGATACCGGCCACACGTTCCAATGTTTCCATACTTGCTCATCCCTTGCCTTTTTTGTTTTATTGTATCATAAGCGCGCTGGAAAGGGAACCGCCCGCTTGTAATTGGCAGCGAAAACCGGTATAATACGTTAGAAATCAAAAAAGGAGGCGGGCGATATGTATCAGCCCCTCGCGGACGCGCTTCGTCCGCAGGAACTTTCCGACGTTTGCGGCCAGCAGCATATTTTAGGAGAAAACGGGCTGCTGCGCCGGATCATTGAAAGCGGCGCTGTGCCGAATATGATTTTTTACGGGCCCTCCGGCACGGGCAAGACGACCGTTGCGAACCTGATCGCGAAGAAAACGCAGCGAAAGCTGTGCAAGCTCAACGCAACGACCGCGTCCTCCGCCGATATCAAGGAAATTTATGCCCAGCTCGACACGTTCCTTGCGCCGAACGGCGTGCTGCTGTATCTGGACGAGATCCAGTATTTCAACAAAAAGCAGCAGCAGACGCTGCTGGAATACATCGAAAACGGCAAGATCACGCTCATCGCGTCCACGACGGAAAATCCGTATTTCTATGTCTATAATGCTATCCTGTCGCGCTCGACGGTGTTTGAATTCAAGCCCGTGGAGAAGGACGAGGCGCAGCGCGCGGTCAGCCGGGCGCTCAATTATCTCGAAGCGCGCGACAGCGTGACCATCCTGCCGGAGCCCGGCGTGAAGGAGCATATCGCGCAGTCCTGCGGCGGCGATATCCGCAAGGCGCTCAACGCCGTCGAATTTCTCTATACGGCCACACGCCCCGAAAACGGCGTGGTCAGGCTCACCATGGCCGACGCGAAGCAGGTGTCGCAGCGCTCTGCCATGCGCTATGACAAATCCGGAGACGATCACTATGACGATCTTTCCGCGCTCATGAAGTCCATCCGCGGCTCCGACCCGGACGCCGCCGTGCACTATCTGGCCCGGTTTTTAGAGGCGGGCGATCTGCCGTCCGCCTGCCGCCGCATCCTGTGCTCCGTGGCGGAGGACATCGGCCTTGCCTATCCGCAGGCCATCCCCATCGTCAAGGCCTGCGTCGACAGCGCTTTGCAGCTGGGCCTGCCAGAGGCGCGTCTGCCGCTGGCCGACGCGGTTCTTCTCCTTGCCACGGCCCCGAAGTCCAATTCCGGCTGCATGGCCATCGATGCGGCCATCGCCGATGTGAAGGCAGGCAGAACCGGCCCCGTCCCGCGCGAGCTGCAAAATGTCCACGCCGACGGCACGGGCTTCGAGCGCGACCAGGGCTATCTCTACCCGCACAATTTCCCGAACCACTGGGTCCGGCAGCAGTATCTCCCCGACGTGATCAAAGACCGCGTCTATTACACCTACGGCGACAATAAAACCGAACAGGCCGCCAAGCGCTACTGGGACGAGATCAAGAAGTGACGCACCGCTCAAGGCTCAGCTGGCGGCGGAGCCGACTGAGGGGTTGCGGCAAACAACCGAACAACTGAAACCCTTTCGGCGAATACGTACTACACCGCGTAGGGGCGGACGACTCTGTCCGCCCGGCAGATTGCACCGTTTTTACGGTAATCTGCGGCGAATTCGTAATTTCCCAGCGGGTCGATGTGGGCATCGACCCCTACAACGAAATAGGGAACCGCTTGCGAATTCGCCGCAAATTCTCCTGCAGATGCAACATCTCCCGGCGGGCGGACAAGGCGTCCGCCCCTACGTCGAAACAGGAACGTGCTTACGGATTCGCCGCAAATTTCCATAGAAAGGCTGGTGTCCATTTTGAAAAAATGGCAGAAAAGTTTGATTCTTGTGCTGGCATTTGCCGTCGCGATCCTTGGCTCGGCTATCGTGACCATGCAGCTTACGTACCGGGAGCAAACACCCGCCGAGGCAAAAACGGCGGAGATCGGCGCGTATCTTGACCGGTTCTTCATCGACGATTATGATGAAGATACGCTTGCCGACGCTGCCGCGTCCGCCATGGTCGAGGCGACCGGCGACCGCTGGAGCTATTACCTGACTGCTGAGGAAAAAAGCAGCTACGACGAGCAGATGCAGAACGCCTATGTCGGCATCGGCGTGACCATCACCGCGCAGGAAGAACTCGGCGGAATGCGAATTGAGGCCGTGACCGCCGACGGCCCGGCGGAGGAAGCCGGACTGCTCACCGGCGATATCATCACCGAGGTCGAGGGCGAAAAAACGCTTGACCTCGGCATGACAGGGACGCGCATAAAGGTGCGCGGCGAGGAGGGGACCTTCGTGACGCTGACGATCCTGCGCGGGGAGGAAAGCTTCCCCGTTTCGGTCGAGCGCCGCAGCATCCAGACGCCCGTTGCGACGTATGAAATGCTGGACGGGCAGATCGGCTATATCAAGATCGCCAATTTCGACACCCGCTGCGCGGAGGAGACAAACGCCGCCATGGACGAGCTGATCGCGCAGGACGCGAAGGCGCTGATCTTCGACGTGCGGAACAATGGCGGCGGATATAAAAACGAGCTGGTCAAGGTACTGGATAAAATACTGCCGGAGGGCATTCTGTTCCAGAGCGAGGACTATCAGGGCTCGAAGCAAATCGACCGCTCGGACGCGGACTGCATCGACCTGCCCATGGCCGTGCTCGTCAATCAGGATAGCTATTCCGCGGCTGAGTTTTTCGCCGCCGCGATCCAGGAATATGACTGGGGTACGGTCGTTGGAACGAAGACGGTCGGCAAGGGCAATTTCCAGACGGCTTTTACGCTCTCCGACGGCTCCATGCTGAACCTGTCCATCGGCAAATACTACACGCCGCAGGGCCGCAGTCTGACCGATACCGGCGTCACGCCAGACGTTGAAATCGCCCTTTCCGACGAGGACGGCGCAAAACTTTACTACGGTCAGCTGGAAAAAGCGGACGACGCACAATTACAGGCCGCAATCCGCGAAATCACCCAGAAACTCTCTTGACATCCCTATCTTTGCCCGATATAATGTCTGCTGAATCACTGTAAATACCGGGCGTTTTCTGCCCGATCGATTATGGAAGGAACGATCGTAAAATGGCAAAAGAATTCAAGATCAGTGCGCTCCGTCTCAAGGAGCTGGAGCAGGAGCTTTTTTATCTGAAGACGACCCGCGAAAAGGAAGTCGCCGAGCAGATCAAGGAGGCCCGTTCGTTCGGCGACCTCTCTGAGAACAGCGAATACGACGAAGCCAAGAACGAGCAGGCCAAGCTTTATGGCCGCATCGCCGAGGTTGAAAATATTCTCGCCCACGCCGTCATTATTGACGAGACAGAGGACTCCGAGGGCAAGATCGGCCTCGGCTGCACCATCAAGGTCGAGGATATGGAGACGAGTGACGAGGAGCTTTACGCCATCGTCGGCTCGCAGGAGGCCAACCCCATGGAATGCCGCATCTCCGACGATTCCCCGTTCGGCAAGGCGCTGCTCGGCCACAAGGTCGGCGACATTGTCGAGGTTGAGGCCCCCATCGGCGTGCTCAAGTATAAGATCCTGACGGTTGAAAAGTAACGAATCAGAAAAAGAGGATAGCTATGGAACAGGAAAACAGGAATCAGCAGAACGCGGCCCCGCAGGTCAGCCTCGGCGACCAGATCAAGGTCCGCCGCGAAAAGCTCGCGCAGCTGCAGGCGGAGGGCATGGACCCGTTTGCCATCACCCGCTTCGTCAGCACCACGACCGCACAGGAGATCAAGGAGCATTTTGACGAGATGGAGGGCAAGCCCGTCTCCATTGCAGGCCGCCTCATGTCCAAGCGCGGCATGGGTAAGGTGTCCTTCTGCGACCTGCAGGACAAAACAGGCCGCATCCAGCTCTACGCCCGCAAGGACGAAATGGACGAGGCCGAATATAACCGCTTCAAGAAATACGACATCGGCGATATCGTCGGCGTCGAGGGCGAGATCTTCCGCACGCAGCGCGGCGAAATGTCCGTGCGCGCGAAGACCATCACGCTGCTGTCCAAGTCCCTGCTGCCGCTGCCCGAGAAGTTCCACGGCCTGACCGACAAGGAGACGCGCTACCGCCAGCGCTATGTCGATCTGATCGTGAACCCGGAGGTCAAGCGGAATTTCATCATCCGTTCGCAGTTCATCAAGCATCTGCGGGATTATCTGGACAATATGGGCTATATCGAGGTCGAAACGCCCGTTCTCAATACCATCGCGGGCGGCGCGGCGGCAAGACCCTTTATCACGCACCACAATACGCTCGATATCGATATGTATATGCGCATCGCGACGGAGCTTCCCCTGAAGCGCCTGATCGTCGGCGGCATGGACCGCGTGTATGAGGTCGGCCGCATCTTCCGCAACGAGGGCATGGACCCCAAGCACAACCCCGAATTCACCACGGTCGAGCTCTACCAGGCCTACGCCGATTTCCACGACATGATGGACATCGCCGAGGGCGTTTACACCACCTTCGCCCAGAAATACCTCGGAACCTATGAGCTGAACTGGATGGGCGAAACGATCGATCTGACCCCCGGCTGGCCGCGGCTGACGATGGTAGATGCCGTCAAGCAGTATGTCGGCGTTGATTTTGGTGCGATCACCGACGACGCGGAGGCCGTTGCTGCGGCAAAGGCAGTCGGCGTCGAGCTGGCGGAGGCTGCCGAAAAGACGTGGGGCAACGCGCTTTACGCCTGCTTCGACCAGAAGGTCGAGGAGCATCTGGTGCAGCCGACCTTTATCACGATGTACCCGGTCGAGGTCAGCCCGCTGACCAAGCGCAGCCCGGAGGACCCGCGCCTGACCGAGCGCTTTGAGTTCTTCATCTGCCGCAGCGAGATGGGCAACGCCTATTCCGAGCTGAACGACCCCATTGACCAGCGCGAACGCTTCATGAAGCAGGTCGAGCAGCGCGAACGCGGCGACGACGAGACGGAAATGCTCGACGAGGATTTCCTCACCGCGCTTGAATACGGTATGCCCCCCACGGGCGGCATGGGCATGGGCATCGACCGCGCCGTCATGCTCTTCACCGGCGCAGACACCATCCGCGACGTCATTCTGTTCCCGACAATGAAGCCTCTGGATCTTCCGAAGAAAGAAAATACGAAGGTTGATGCAGCTCCGGCAGAAGCCAAAAAGGAGGAAGTCATCGACTTCTCCCATGTGGAGATCGAGCCGCTCTTTAAGGATTTCGTCGACTTCGAAACGTTCTCCAAGTCCGATTTCCGCGCCGTGAAGGTCAAAGACTGTGAGGCGGTCAAAAAGTCCAAAAAACTCCTGAAATTTGTCCTGGATGACGGAACTGGCACCGATAGAATCATCCTTTCCGGCATTCACGAATACTACGAGCCAGAAGAATTGGTCGGAAAAACGTGCGTCGCCATCACAAATCTGCCGCCGAGACCCATGATGGGAATTGCGTCTGAGGGTATGCTTATTTCCGCTGTCCACCACGAAAACGGCGAAGAAAAGCTGCATCTTCTGATGCTCGATCCGCACATTCCGGCGGGCGCTAAAATGTATTAAATTCCCAATTTGACACGTTTTTGACACACTTTCGGAATTCAATATGACACAATATGAAGCTGGAATGCACAGATGCCCTGTGCATTCCAGTTTTTCTTATCCGAAAAGTTTGATTTTCTCACTCATGTGTTGTACCGAATTTTTAAGGGA
>OOCB01001366.1_pt1 | contig 33026 bp, 46 predicted proteins | sample 1671351 | NCBI WGS metagenome assembly OOCB01 (sample SAMN06348148, study PRJEB24527) | human gut metagenome | biome: human gut; feature: ankylosing spondylitis patient; material: feces | host: Homo sapiens | place: China | collected 2015-10 | reverse complement strand
GCAACGCAGATGCCGTGCCGCAGCCGCCGGAGCGGTGCTTAAGCCGTAAGGCGGGAATTGTGCGGTGTTGCCTTAGGCATATAATTTGATATTACAAAAAGGTTGGTGCGTTCATGCGGAACATGCTGCGGTTTTTGAAAGGATACGAGAAAGAATCCATCCTTGCCCCGCTGTTCAAAATGCTGGAAGCCTGCTTTGAGCTGTTGGTTCCCCTTGTGGTGGCCAACATCATTGATGTGGGCATCAAAAACGGGGATTTGGCTTATATTGGCAAGCAGTGCGGCTTGATGGTGCTGCTTGCGGTTGTGGGTATGGCATCCAGCCTGACGGCGCAGTATTTTGCCGCCAAGGCCGCGCTGGGCTATGGCACGGCGCTGCGCGGGGCGCTGTTCCGCCACATTGATACCCTCTCTTACACGGAGCTGGACGGCATCGGCACGCCCACGCTGGTCACCCGCATCACCAGCGATGTGAACCAGCTGCAAAACGGCGTAAACATGACGCTGCGCCTTTTGCTGCGCTGCCCGTTTATTGTCATCGGCGCGCTGATTCTGGCGTTTGTCATCAGCCCCACCATGGGGTTCTGGTTCGTGCTGGTCACGCTGGCCATCTCGCTGGTGGTCTGGCTGATCATGCGGGTGACGGTGCCCCAGTACCGCGCCGCCCAGAATACCCTGGACAAAGTGACCCTGCTGACCCGCGAAAATTATGTGGGTGCCCGCGTGGTGCGCGCCTTTGCACGGCAGGATGACGAAATTGCGGATTTTACCGCTGTGAACGACAAACTGAAAACTTTCCAGCTGACCGCCGGGCGCATTTCCGCTTTGATGACCCCGCTAACCTATCTCATCGTCAACCTGGGCGTGATCGCCATCCTGATGCGCGGCGGGCTGCAGGTAAACAGCGGCGCGCTGACCCAGGGCGAGATCATTGCCCTAATCAACTATATGAACCAGATCCTTATCAACCTGCTGCGCATTGCCGATCTGGTGGTTTCTGTCACCCGCGCACTGGCCAGCGGCATCCGTGTTTCGGAGATTCTGAACACCAAATCCACGATGACCGACCCCGCCGCGGCCGCCCTTGCCCCGGCAGCGGGCGCCCCGGCCGTTGCATTTGACCATGTGGGCTTTACCTACCACGGTGCCGGTGCCCCCAGCCTGACGGACATCAGCTTTGCCGCCCAGAACGGCCAGACCATCGGCGTGATCGGCGGCACGGGCAGCGGCAAATCCACCCTGATCAACCTGATTCCCCGCTTTTATGACTGCACCAGCGGCAGCGTTGATCTGTTTGGCCATGCCGTGCAGCAGTACGGCTTTGCCCAGCTGCGCCAGATGATCGGCATTGTGCCGCAGCGCGCCGTGCTGTTTACCGGCACCATCCGGGACAACATGCAATGGGCCTGCCCCGATGCCACCGATGAGCAGATCTGGCAAGCCCTGGAGATTGCCCAGGCGGCGGACTTTGTGCGCGGCAAGCCCAAAGGGCTGGATGAACCGGTGGAGACCGCCGGGCGCAATTTCAGCGGCGGCCAGCGCCAGCGCCTGACCATTGCCCGCGCGCTGGTGCCTCACCCCCAGGTACTGATTTTGGACGACAGTTCCTCCGCCCTGGATTTTGCCACGGACGCTGCTTTGCGCAAAGCGCTGAAAGAGCAGACCCATGGCATGACGGTATTTATTGTTTCCCAGCGTGCTTCCGCTGTGCAGCGTGCGGACCGCATTCTGGTGCTGGATGACGGCAATCTGGTTGGCAGCGGCACCCATGCCAACCTGCTGAAAACCTGCGATGTTTACCGCGAGATCTGCCTGAGCCAGCTGAGCCGCGAGGAGGTGGAAAAGACCTTATGAGCAATGCAAAGAAAAAGCGTGTTTCCCTGCGGGGCAGTAAAGGCACCATTCAGCGCGTGTTAAAGCTGATCCAGCCGTACCGCGGTTTGGTGCTGTTCACCCTGCTGCTTGCCGCCGTTACCGTTCTTACCACGCTGTACGCCCCCATTCTTTCGGGCCGCGGCGTGGACCTGATTGTGGGCCAGGGCAATGTCAACTTTCCTGCCCTGGGCAAGATTGCCATCCAGTTTGGCGTTACCGTGTGTGTCACCTCCATCTGCCAGTGGCTGATGAACATGGTGAACAACCGCATCACCTTCCAGGTGGTGCGCGACATCCGCGTGCAGGCGTTCCAGCACATGGAGATTTTACCCCTGAGCTATATGGATGCCCACAAGCCCGGCGACGCCATCAGCCGCATCAACACCGATGTGGAGCAGTTCAGTGACGGCCTGTTGATGGGCTTTACCCAGCTGTTCACCGGCATTCTGACCATTGTGGGCACTTTGGGCTTTATGCTTTCCATTGACTGGCGCATTACCCTGATCGTTGTGGTTCTCACCCCGCTTTCCATCTTTGTGGCAAAGTTCATTGCGGAGCATACCTATGATATGTTCCGCGTACAGAGCGAGACCCGCGCCGAGCTGACCGGTCTGGTGGACGAGCTGATCGGCAACGAGCATCTTGTCCGCGCCTTCGGTTACGAAAGCCGCGCCGAGGAGCGCTTTGACAAGATCAACGCCGATCTGCAGGTCTGCGGCGTAAAGGCCACCTTCTTTTCCTCCATCACCAACCCTGCCACCCGCTTTGTCAACGCGCTGGTGTATGCGGCGGTCGGCGTGGTGGGCGCGCTGGTTGCCATTGGCGGCGGCATTACGGTCGGCGAGCTTTCGGTTCTGCTGAACTATGCCAACCAATACACCAAGCCGTTCAATGATATTTCCGGCGTTATGACCGAGCTGCAGAATGCCCTGGCCTGTGCGCAGCGTGTGTTCGACTTTATTGACGAAGACCCCATCCTGCCCGATGCCCCCGATGCCGTTACCCTGCCCCACGGTGCAGGCAGTGTGGAGTTTGAGCATGTCAAGTTCCGCTATGTGCCGGATGTGCCCTTGATTGAAGACATGAACCTGCGCGTTCAGCCCGGCCAGCGCATTGCCCTGGTCGGCCCCACCGGCTGCGGCAAAACCACCCTGGTCAACCTGCTGATGCGCTTTTACGAGATCAACGGCGGCACCCTGAAGGTGGACGGCCACCCCATTGACACCGTAACGCGGGATTCGCTGCGCGGCAATCTGGGTATGGTCTTGCAGGAAACCTGGCTGAAAGCCGGTACTGTGGCAGATAACATTGCTTACGGCAAGCCGGACGCCACCCGCGAGGAGATCATCGACGCCGCCAAGCGTGCCCGCGCCCACAGCTTTATCTGCCGCCTGCCCCAGGGCTATGATACCGTAATTGCCGAGGACGGCGGCAACATCAGCCAGGGCCAGAAGCAGCTGCTTTGCATTGCCCGTGTTATGCTGCGCAAGCCGCCCATCCTGATTCTGGACGAAGCAACCTCCAGCATTGATACCCGTACCGAAGTGCTGGTTCAGGATGCCTTTGAGGAACTGATGAAAGGCCGCACCAGCTTTATTGTGGCGCACCGCCTTTCCACCATCAAAAACGCCGATCAGATCCTTGTGATGAAAGCCGGCAACATTATTGAGCGCGGCACCCACGAGGAGCTGCTGGCCAGAGGCGGCTTTTACGCCAACCTGTATGCAAGCCAGTTTGCCAAGGCGTAACGCCTGCCCCGCTGCATAACCCCAACGAAGGCAACACCGCACAATTCCCGCCTTACGGCTTAAGCACCGCTCCGACGGCTGCGGCACGGCATCTGCGTTGCCAAAATGCTCGATAATGTCGGGTTGCGGTACCCGCATCGTGCTTCGGGGGCAAAAGCCCCTCGCACTCTGCGACCGCTGCCCCTGCTTCGGTTCGCTGTTTCCGCCACTGGCGGCGCTCACCTTTGCAGCATCCAGTATTATCTGCGCTTTTGGCCTAGCAGCTACCGCACCTCGCTCGCCGTATCGGCACTTAGAATTATGCGGTATTGCCCTAAATATCAAATGGCCCGGCTGCAAATGCAGTGCGGGCCGTTATTTTTAGTTTTGCTGTATATCCTGTACGTCATCGGCGGATTTTGTTTGACGCAGACAGACGCAGGGATTATAATAAATGCGGTGTAATTTGCCGGAATTTGTCACAGCCTGGCGTTCCGGCTCAAGGTGCAGTCATACGCTGCCCTGCAAGTAGAGAGGAAAAGAGGAATATTTATGTCCAAAACGTCCATTCCCAAAAACTATCATGATCTTTTGGGCCTGTACGATACCCAGCGGGCCATCGGCATCATCAAAACCATCTTTCAGGAAAAGCTGTGTGCCGCCCTGCACCTGAAGCGCGTGACCGCCCCGCTGTTTGTTTTGAACGGCAGCGGCCTGAACGATGATCTGAACGGCGTGGAGCGCCCTGTCAGCTTTGATGTACCCTGCCTGGATGAGCGCGCTGAAGTTGTGCACAGCCTGGCCAAATGGAAGCGCTATGCCCTTGCTGAGTATGGGTTCCGCCCCGGCCAGGGCCTTGTGACCGACATGAACGCCATCCGCCGCGACGAAGAGCTTGACAACCTGCACAGCATTTATGTAGACCAGTGGGACTGGGAGAAGGTCATCACCGCGAAGGACCGCACCCTGCCCTTTTTGCAGGAAACCGTGCGCGATATTGTGGATGCCGTTTGCTCCACTGCGGACGAGCTGCGCTGGAAGTTCCCGGAGCTGAAAGCCATCCGCCTGACCCGTGAGCCGACCTTTATCACCACCCAGGAGCTGGAAGACCTGTACCCCGACCTGACCCCAAAAGAGCGCGAAAACGCCTTTACCCGCGCCCATGGCACCGTCTGCATCATGCAGATCGGCGGCCAGCTGAAAAGCGGCATCCGCCACGATGGCCGTGCCCCTGACTATGATGACTGGACGCTGAACTGCGATATTCTGTTCTGGCACAAAGCGCTGGGCTGTGCACTGGAGCTTTCCAGCATGGGCATCCGTGTGGACCCGGCCGCCATGACCCGCCAGCTGGAAGCCGCAGGCTGCCCGGAGCGTGCGGAACTGCCGTTCCACAAAATGCTGCTGGAAGGCAAGCTGCCCCTGACGATGGGCGGCGGCATTGGCCAGAGCCGCCTGTGCATGTTGCTGCTGGGCAAGGCCCACATCGGCGAAGTGCAGGTCAGCCTGTGGGATGCCGAGACCAAAGCCGTGTGCGAGCGCGCTGGTGTGCAGCTGCTGTAATATTTGCAGTGGGCGACCTTCTTGATGCCCCGGACAAGCTGTTACGGCTTTGGGAGAATAGCCCAAAGTGCTTTGCAGGTCGGCCATCTCCGCCTGAGAGCTGTCCCTGCGGTCCGTTTTGCCCCAAAGGCATCCCCCTTCTCCAAACGAATCAGTCGCCCAAAATAAAAACGTAATCCCTCGGATTCTATACGATCCGGGGGATTTTAACATTTCTGCGGCAAGCCAGGCCCTCTATGGCCAGGAACAAGGGTCTGCCACAAAATCTTCAATTACATCCATCAAATGGATGGGTTCCAGCTGCCCCTGTGTGCACAGCTGCGCCAGGCGCCGTGCCTGTTGGGCATTGGTGCAAATATCTGGGACAAATGCAATCTGCCGCCAGCCATCCGGTACCCGCTTTTGGGCCGCAATTCCAAAAGCAGTATAGCGGCCAAGTTCACAGCTGAACAGGGTTTGTTCCACCGCAAGATACTGGTAAATCGTTCTCGGCCCCCTTCCACAGCCCAAACAGTTTCCCCACCATACCGCAGTCATCCATTTTTTAACAGTTCTTACAATTCTTGACAAATTATAAAAGTCATACTAAAATAGTGGCATGTTTTGCGGCACATTTCGGGATGCTTCCTGCCGGGGGATCACGTTGCCCCTGGCAGCGGTGGGGTCTTTCCTGTTTCCCCATCGCCTTATGGAAACATCATGTGAATTGTAGCAGAGGCTGCCGGAATTGTAAACCATCAAATCTGAGAAACGCCCTTTTAGGCTTTCCCAGATTTGGGAAATGGAGGAGGTTCATGCAAGAATCTATTGTGGAAACGTTGAAAAATATGAAATCCGAACAAAACCTGACCCTGCAGCAAATCTCCAGTGCAAGCGGGGTGCCCCTCAGCACCGTAAACCGCATTTTGAGCGGCCAGACCGAGAATCCCAGCTTCCGTGATGTCGCCGCGATCGTTGCCGCCATGGATGGCTCGCTGGATGCGATCACCGGCCTACAAAAGTTGGAGAGCGAAAACGGCCAGTTGCTGGATTCCAACGTGATGCAGCTGCTGCTTTCCATGCAGAACTATTATGCAAAAACCCTGGACGCCGCCCGTCAGCAGTACATGCGGGAGCTTGAGAACAAAGACAAGCAGTACCGGGATATCCTTACCGATAAAAACCGCTGGCTGCGCCGCATGTTTTTCTGCCTGATCGGCATGCTGGCTGTCATCTCGTTTTTGCTCATCGTTGATTTTATCAACCCCACCATTGGCGTTTTCCATCCCTGAGCCATTCGGCGGCCTGCCTTTTGCAAGGCGGCGTTCTTCCCTGTCTATATCTCACTTATCCCTGTTTTATTTTTCGGCACCGGCGGTGTACCTGCTTTCACCGCCGGTGCCTTTTTTCATCCTTTTTTGCTCCGCGATGCCTTGACGAAAGCCCTGATTTTTTCGTATAATAAAAAGGTTGTCGCCCAATAAAAACCTTTGCGGCGGGCGGCGGCAATTCATTGTAATTCATTGTAATTCATTGGAGGGTATCACGTTTTGAGCTTGAACACTGAAACTTTGAACACGATCCTTGCCCCGTATATCCGCAGCCTGACCGATGGCGAAACCGCAGAAAATGGCGTTTGGGAAGCCATCAACTGCTTTGGCACAAACTGGGATATCGACGCGGTGGATTTTCCTGCCATGTTTGCCCAGGCCACACAGCAGGCCCGTGCCGTGATGGACACGCCCGCCCTGCAGCCCATTGGCGGCATGCAGGCCCTGATGATACGCCCCACGGAAGTTGAGCTTGTGCGCGAGTGTTTTCGCTGGCTGTTCAATGATGATGACGGTGACCTGAAAAAACGCCAGGGCCGCGTGGAAATGTTTGCCGACCAGGTCAACGGCCGTTTCCGCCGTTGCCTGCCGCGCATGGCCAAGTTCACTCAGACGGCCGGCAGCGCCGCGCTGTACCTGAGCCTGCTGGAGCCGGAGGATAACTACTTCTTTGTTCCCGCCGAAGCCAAAGCCTGGGCCGCCTATTTCGGCTATGACGAAGACTTTGGCACCGGCGCGGCCTTTAACCTGACCCAATATTACGCCATGTGCGATGACCTGCTGAACGAGCTGCCCAAATACGATGAGCTGACCCGCCTGCACACCGAGCGGCTGAAAAACACCATGCACGGCATCAATGACCAGCTGCATCTGCTGGTGTATGATATCATGCACAGCGCCTATGTAAACGGCTATTACCCCAAGGGCTTTTCCCGCACGGCAACCGCCAAGGAACGCACCAAGGCCGTAAAACAGAAAGCCGAGCGCGCCGACCTGTGCATGCAGATCGCCGAAAAGGAGCAGAAATTGCAGGAGCTGCTGGCAAGCCCCACTGCCCTGCCCGACCTGACCGGCTGCGAAGTAACCCACAAGATGTTCGGCGTGGGCAAGGTACTGCCCTCTACGGATCAGTTCCTGGTGATCGACTTTAACGGCCAGCAGAAAAAGTTCAGCACCACCACCTCCATGACCAGCGGCTACCTGACTGCCAGCGACCCCGCCGTGATGGAGCAGATGCAGGACTACCAGGCATACACCAAAGAAAAAGACCAGTTGGAAAAAGAGCTGAAAACTATGAAGAGCAACTTGCTCAATATGGGCTAAGATCTGCTTCTCGTATTTGCCATTCAGTCCATCTCATTTTCCTGAATATACCGCCCCCCGGCTCAGGGCTGACCCTGTGCCGGGGGTACTTTTTACCTTTTTGTGCTACAAAATAGAGGATTGATACAAAAATATCCCGGCAGTTATAAAACTGCCGGGATATTTTGGAGCTGGCGACAGGAATCGAACCTGTTTGTTTTGACGAATAATCGCTGTATTTTTTGTTTTCACGACTTTTCTACGACCTTACTTTCAAAATAAGAATTTAAGACCTTTTCTGCTTCTTTTATCTGCCGCTCTTTAATATGTGTGTATATCTTACGGGTTGTTGATATGTCGGCGTGGCCTAAAATCTTTTGCGTTTCAAGCTCTCCTATACCAGCTTCATACATGGCGCTTGCCATCTCGTGCCGGAACTGATGGGCCGTAACTGCCGGCTTATACAGATGGGTTGTAGGAGGTTTGCGCTTACGCTCCGGGCCATATGCCTTGTGATACTTGCGCTCTCTCCCCTGCTCTGCTGCATAGTCTATTTCGACCATTCCAAGGTCTTTACAATAATCAAGCCATAGCCGCCTGTATTCATACATTTTTAATGGCGCTTCGCCGCCAAGCAAATAATTATCTGCTTTCTGTTTTCTGGTCAAAAGCTCTTGCTTGAGTGGAGCTAATAGCGGGACGATTCGGATTGCATTTTTTGTTTTGGGGGTCTGTATCGTTGGCTGAGAATTAACCCAGGAGACCTCTTTTGTTATGCTTATTTCGTTTCTTTCAAAATCAATATCTTGCCATTGCAATGCCAGAATTTCCCCAAGGCGGCAGCCTGTGTACATAAACAGCCACGCACACAGTCCAAAGCCCTCCGGGTGAGCTTTTACAGCTGCCACCTGTTCTTCCGTTGGTGGCTTGCGTTCTTCTTTTTTTAATCCGCGCGGAAGATCAACAAAAGCGACCGGATTATAGGTGTTATCGCTCTGTATGCACCAGTATTTGAAAATGAGGTTAAGAACGCTATTTGCATTCCGGATTGTGCTTCCTGCCTTACCCTGCGCGGCCTGCTTCTGGTTCCACAGCACAATCATTGCCGGGGTGATTTCTGCCATTGCATACCCGCCGAAGAATTCAAGAATGCTCACATATGCCCCATGATAAGCACGGGCATTCCCGGCTTTGATTCTTTTTAGATAATCTTCCCACCATTGTTCTGCAACAATGTCAAAAACTTCGCTCTCTTCCTTTGCCTTTGCCGCATTTTCTAGGGCTTCGTCAATCTTCCGCTGTACTTCGCGGGCGGTCTTGCCGTAAAAATGTACAACTTTTCCGTTTATTTTTCGCTTCTTTTCAATATATCCGTCTGCCCGCTTTTTTACCTGTCCCAAATCAATCCCTCCCCCGACACTATAGGCATAGCTTGTAAAGCCTGCCCGGAGGTGGTACAATACGATTGTCGGGTCGATTGTATCCACTTTTGTGGGCAAGCTGATCTATGGAAACGCTCTCGGTGTTGGCGCACCGGGGGCGTTTTTTTATTTATACCGTTTTATTACTCTTACTCCGGTTGCATCGCCAACAAAGCGTCTGTAGATTGTCCTCGGTCGTCAAGCCCCCCTTGGATACCGGCACAATGTGGTCGATTTCCAGCAGCAGGTGCGGCTCGTCCGCAGTAGATACGCCGCAGTGTCTGCAAGTATAGTGATCGCGTTCCTTGATATGTTGGCGCAGCTTGCTGGTCATAAGTGCCCGCTGACCGGCCACGCTCTTGCTGAACTTGATCTTCTCGGACAAATAGACAACAAAGCGGTTCAGATTGTCAATATCCATAACGATGTCGTAGGTCGTACCCGTATTTCCGCCCGCGCTGGTATACTTAAACTCATATTTCGGAAAGTACAGGGTGCTGAAGTCTACTTCCTCAAATCCGAGATTCTTTTCCAGCTTCTTCTGGCTGAACTTTTTGATGACCCAAGGAATATCTGCAGAAATGCTCTCCAGAATTGCCGCCCGCTCAGCTTTTAAGGCAACCTTGCCATCTTCTGCTGCGGAGAAATCATTCAAAGCTGTTTCAAATTTTCCAAGGGTTTCCTCGTCAGCCTTGATACCGAAATATTTGCAGATGTACTTGAAAGGTTCTTTCCGTGCGTTATCGCAAACGGTGCGGGAACACTCGTAAATATAGGGTGCATAGACCCGCTTTTTCAGTGCATCACGTTTGACATTCCAGCGACTGTTGTCGTGATAGGCCGCCTCGCCGTAGTCGATACGGTTTACCACAAGGGCTGTGTTCTTCAGTTCCTCAATATGGTCGTTCAGATCGTTGCAGTCCCTAATGTGGTTCTGAATTTTTTCTTTTATGGCACTGAATTTTTCACCCTTAAAATAGATCACCGCGTAGATTTGATACACAAGCACAATCAAGGCCAGAATCAACAATAACGGCCAAGCATAAACCAGCAGTATAAGAATGAGGAAAAATCCCAGGCATCCCGTTAAAGCATTCATAAAAACGGCTCCTTTTTATATTGTTTGATTAAAGTCTACTCCCCTGCACTCTGTCCAATAGTGCAGGGCCTTTTTTATATAATCTTCGTCAAAGCTGAAATACTCTGCCAGCTGCCATGGCTCAGTGAATCCACGGGCCATAGCCTGGCGCAGCTCAGACACCGGCAGGTACTTTTCAACCGAAGCCGCAAACGCCCTGTTTTCAGCCTGTTCTTTGATCTCGTATGGACTGTACGCCAAGTAGAACGCCCCACTCAGATAGTGCCCCGCCTCATGAGCTAGCACGGTCCGCTCTTTAGCAGTCGTCTTACAGCGCGAACGGTCAATGACCAGAAAATTATCCATAAAAGCAATGGCTGTGTTGGCTTTGAGCTTCAATTCGGCCACATCCACGCCAAGCCCCTGCAGGTCATTATACATTGCACCGACAGACGTGTTCATCCTGTTTAACCTCCGGTTTCTTTTCGTTTGTTCCGTTCTGCCTTCACGCGCATGGACGCCATAATGTCGTCAATGTCATCTTCCGTCAAATGATCTTTTACCTTGCCATAAAAGGCAATCAGCTGGTCCTGCATACTAACCTCTGTCTGGGCATCACTGATCAAATCGTCCACAGATACCCCGAAATACGCTGCTACTTTGGTAAGGGTATCGCCCGAAGGTGTAGCCCCGGTCTTTTTCCACTTGGTCACAGTTGAATTGCTCAGCCCAATTTCGTCTGCCGCACGGCTAAGACTTATGCCTTTGCTTTTGCAAAGAGCAGCATACATGTCATAAAACACAATTTCCGACGCTCCTTTTTGTACAGAGCGCTCAAAACTAACCAAATTCAGATTTTATGCTTGACTTTCTAACTAAATTCAGATATTATAGTGACACAGATTGAATCTAGTAAGGCATAGAAAGCCCCACAGTCTGTTGGCTTTGGAAAGATTTTTGCGCTGATATTTGTTGGCGCTTTTATCTTATCGCAAAATCTAACCAAAGTCAAGTTTTAGTAGAAAGAGAGGTTAGATTTGTATGCCTGCACAATGGACGGGCGAACTTGTTGGACGAATGCACAACGCGGGCATTACCGCAAAGCAGTTGGCGTCCGAAATGGGAAAGAACCCCAAGTATGTTTCCCAGGTATTGAATGGGCACTATTCGCCCAAAAAGGCCGAAGCCGAGTTCAACGAAGCTTTCAAGAGACTTATATCCCCCAACCCATAAACCCATTCTACCACAACCCCTGTCCCATAGTCCGGACTTTGAGCCGGAAGGGCTGGAAATTTTGCAGACAATGAACATTTTCAAAGGAGGATATCCATGGCAAGAGAAAAAGACGGCTACCGGGACGCGCTGGAACGCATCCGCAGCCAGGCTTCCGGTGAGCTTGTTACCGTGAAAGAAGCCGCGCGGATTGTGTACGGCGATGACACCTACGCATCGGTGCGCTGCATCACTACCCTATCGGGCTGGATTACAAGCGGGCGCGGCAAGCGAATCCCCGCAACCGTTCTGGCCCGCCAGATTTGCTGAATTCAGCATCGCTAAAAGGAGGTATTTCCTTGACCACCGAAAAAATCACCACCCGCATGGGCAGCACAACCGTAACCCAGACCGCCGAAGGTTTTGAGCTCAAAAAGGGCATCTGACAAATCGTGTGGAATCCACATGAATCGGCAGATGTGAACAAAAATTCACAAATGTGGAAAAGGAAAAAATTTTGATTGATAAAGCAGACGAATACATAGCTAAAGCGCCTACACTAACGATTTTCGATGGTCTTGTTAAGGCAAAAAGCGTTTTAACCAACAATAAAAACATTCTTGCTTCAGTTTCAGGCGGTGCAGATAGTGACTGCATGATTGACATTGTTGAGAACATTATTCCAAGAGACGGTGAGCATGATGTGACTTATGTTTGGTTTGATACGGGTGTTGAAATGGATGCCACAAAGCGGCATTTGTCATTTCTTGAAGAAAAATACGACATTAAAATCCATCGTGAGCGCGGGAAAATGCAGGTAGCCGGAGCAGTTCGTAACGTTGGTTATCCGTTTTATAGTAAGCAATTTGCCGAGTACATTGGACGCCTACAGAAACACAATTTCCAATGGGAAGATGAACCATTCGATGTACTGTGCGCCAAATACCCAAATTGCAAGGCAGCTCTTCGCTGGTGGTGCAATGCTTGGAAAGATGAACCTCATAAACCACTTCAAACAGAAATTTCATCTGCAAAGATGATGAAAGAATTTATGATGGCGAACCCACCAACTTTTAATATTTCAAGCCGTTGCTGTACCGAATCAAAGAAAAAGGTTGGTGATGCCGTGCGGAAAAAATATGGAGGAGACATCCAATTAGTCGGAATACGAAAAGCTGAAGGTGGAGTGCGTTCAACGAGTGTTAAAAGTTGTATGACAGACGGAGCGCATGGAAAGCAGTATTATCCACTGTTTTGGTGGAAAGCTGAGGATAAGGCAGCATTTGAAGCAACCTATAACATAATCCATAGTGATGCTTATACAGTATATGGATGCAAGCGCACAGGTTGCGCAGGATGCCCATTTGCTGGACATTTTGAAGACGAACTGACGATGCTACGGCAACACGAACCCAAACTTGCGAATGCAGTCGAACATATTTTTGCACCGTCCTATGAGTACATTCGAGCCTACAGAAAGTACCGAGATACAGTTAAAAATCGTTCTTAAAATTGCCAATTAAAATTGCCAAGATGTAACAAACTTTTTTTCATCTTTTTTCGCGCACAGCGGCCCGGCCCCCGCACCGCAAACCAACTACCACCACCGGCACAGCGCCCCTGGGCCGATCTGATTTGAAAGGAGTACATCATGCCCCAAACAAAAACAGCCGCCCCGGTGCTGCAACACCGGAACGGCCAGACGAAAAAACTCATCACCTGTATTCTACCCCACATCAGCCCCATTTGCAAGGCTTTCGCCAATTTCACGCTAACGGCCTGCGGGTTGGGCGTGTTGTGTGCCGTAACTGCCCTGGCCCAGGGCGGAGGAACGTCTGCCCTGGCCGGGCTGGCCTGCTGCCTGCTGGGCGGGTGGGCTGCGCTTAAAGTACATTACCTGGAGTAACCGATGGAAAAGTTTTTATTTTATTGCCTTTGCGGCGCGGCGTGGTACCTTTGCCTGTGGGCGATCCACCACGCGCTGCTGGCGCTGGTGGTTGGGGCTTGAACACCCCCACCCCGGCAGAAAGGACCCCTGAATGGAAAATGCCAAAGCAAATATTTCCCCGCGGCGCGGCATGACGCCGTTAGAACGCGCCTGGGCCGCTGCCCTGTGCGCAAGCGGGGATGCTGTTGCCAACATGGGCACGGATGCCCTGCGCCTGGCAGCAGCCCAAAAGCCGCAGAACGTAACCAGCGCCGGCATTATGGAGAGCACTCACAAGCTGGCGCGCGCCTGCCGGATCATTGACGTCTCGACCGCCAGCACCCCGGCGGCCCAGAAAGCCGCTGACGCCTATGCGCTGGAAGCTGCCCTGTACGCCGTGGCGTATGAAACCGCCCGCCTTGTGCGGTCTGACATGTGGCCGCTTGTGGCCATGCGGCTGGACGCGGCGCAGGAAGTTGGCACAAGAACATCCGACCTGCACATCCGCCAGCCGTTGGGCAAGCTGATTATGCGCCGCCACCCGCTGGCCGTGCGCGGATCGACCGCCCAGAACCTGGTGGAAGAGCTGCTGTACGCCGCGGCAAAGCGCGGCAAGCGGCGGCAGGACTGGGCCAACACACTGGAAGCCGCCGTGGCCTGCGGCTGCATGATGGACGCCGTATTAAGCTACCCGCCCAGATGGGAGGACACCAACCAATGGAAACAAGAGAACTGACCGACATGACTGCCGTGCTGCGGTCTATCAATGACGGAAATCCCAGCAATGCCGAACGCTGGGTAACCCTGACACAGCGCGTTGTCCGCGCCGAAACCCGCGCCAATGCGGCAGAGCGCGCCGCCGCCCGCAAGGATTGGGAAAAGCAGAACGCCGAATACGACAGCTGGCAGTCCAACTACCGCGCCGAGGTTGCCCAGCAGGAAGCCGCCAAAGCGCAGGACAAAGCCGCCCGCTGGGAAGTGCTTGCCCTGACCATGGCCGCGGCGCTGGTGCTGACTTTGAGCATTGCGGCGCACCAGGCGAATGAGGCCGCCCGCTGGCGGTACGAAGCCCAGGGAATGAGCCAAACGGAGATTGTTACCCCGCAGAATCAGAACACGGCGGTGCAGCCATGACGGTGCTGGAATGGCTGCAGGAGCTGGAAGAGGAAGAGCGGATCGTCAAGGTTGGCTGCGTGGACAACACCCTGCGGGGCCTGCGCCGCTGCACCGCCAGAATGGCCGCCGCCAGCTACCTGCACTGGGCCTGCCCGGAATACCTTGCGCCGCAGCTGGGGCTTGCATTTGAGTGCAAAAGCCCGGCGGTCAACAACGAAAAATTCTGCGAGCGCTGCGCGGCGGCGTTTTTGTCCGCGCAGATGCCGAACACGGGGAGGGTGAAAAAGCCATGGACGCACCAATGACGCCGCGGGAGGCCGTGGCCTGGCTGTTGGAAAACACCGCTGCCACCCGCAAAACCTACTGCATTATACTGCGCAGCACCAACGGCGTACACAACCCCGGCACGCGTGGCATGCTGATCTGCCAGGCGGCAGAGCTGGCAGGCCGCCTGCACGCTTACCGGGAAAGCCTGCACCACATGATGCAGGCCGGAATGATACCAGCCGATCTGCTGGACGATGTGAAGGAAGTGCTGAAATAATGATCTGCTATCTTATTACTGCCGGGGTTGTGGTCCTGGGGCTGCTGGCTACCTGGACCAGTGGCCGGGATGTGGGCTACCGCAATGCCATGCGGGATGCAGAACGGCTGCACGATGATGATGATGATGTATTCCGCCCCGGCAAAGGCGGCCGCCAATGACGGCGGAGGAACGCGCGGCCCTGATTGACCGGCTGGCCCCGCTGATCATTGAGGAACGCCGCAAGGCCGCAGAGCAGAACCCCAAGCGCCCGCCCTGGTACATGATGAACATTGCCCACCCCGTGATGGGCTGGCTGTACAACCAGTACCTGGCCAAGCTGGGCGAGGTAAGTCCGCCCGGCGATGCCTGCCGCACCCGGTTTGAGCTATCCATATTGCACCCGGCTGTGCTGAAAAAGCTGGCCGAGCACTACAAGATCCAATAACCCCGCCCCGGCGGGGCAGATATGCCGCCAAAGCTGCACGAGGCCGCGGCGGCCCCTGAATCCTCCCACAGTTGCTGCGTGGGCAAGTACGGCAACACCACTGTGCAGGTAATGCACAACGCCCGGCACCGGCCACTACTCACGGCTTGTGCCCGGCGGCCGCCTGTTAGCTTTTCAGCCCGGCTTTTTCCACCGGGTGCCAGGCCCCTGCGTGCAGATTGCCAAGCGCCGCGGGTGCGCCTGGGCAGGCGGGTTTTTATGGTGCGTGTGCAGCACCGGCATGGCCCAAGCAACCCATGCCGCCCGGATCAACACCGGGACGCACTGCCAAAGAATGGGAGGTTGAATGATACCAATGACAATTTTTGATCCCAACTGCCTTTATGTCATTAAGTGCCTGGCCCTTGTGTTTGTTGCGGCCCCCTGCGTGCTCTTTGCCGGCGGAATGCTGATCTGCCTGCTGATGTGGTGCGGGCTGCACATCACCCGCGCCATGCACCTGCGGCGGCTGGGCCTGCCGCGTTGCGGGCGCTGCCGCTACTGGGCCACCGTGCAGTGCCCGCTGTATGGCCGCAACACGCCAAGCGACTTTTGCAGCCGCGGAGAAAAATGAGGTGACCAATGGAACGAAGCTGTAAAAACTGCCAACAGCGCCGCGTGGGCTGCCATGCCAACTGCGAACGTTACAAGGCCGACTGCGCCCAGGATGCCAAGCGCCGGGCCTATGAGAAACAGTTTGCGTATCTGGACAGCATGCCGCAAACCGCCACCGCCTTAAAAAAGACCCTTGCACCCCGGCGGGTTGGAGGGCAACAGTAAAACAGAAAGGATGGAATCAATGACAAGGGAAAAGTGCATCAAGCTGATCATGGGCACGATGGGGCTGCCGCAGCCGCGTGGGGCTGAGATGGTATTCCGGTGTATGCAAGAGGAACTGTACAAAAGGGATGGATCGCAGCCAAGCAACAAAGAAGTGCTGGTAGCCCTGCTGTTTGAGATGGGCGAAGCGGGGCCCGGTTGCGGCGTATCAGCGCTTGACAGACTTTTAGCCATTGTCAGCCGCCGCATTATCGAAACAAAAACCGCAATCATCCACGACCGCCTGATGGGCGGCCCTGCAAAAGAAACCCAAGCGTGAACCAAAGCCGCAGCCCTTAAACCAGGGCGGCGGCTTTCGCAAAACCGGGCACAGCTTACCTATTATATAGAGCATGTGGCTGCGCAGCCGCAGCGAGCTGCCGCCAAACGGTCCGAAGGGGGGCCGTGTGGGCGGCTTGTATAGGGGTTATTTCAAGGTCCATTCTCCCCCAAAGAAAGAAAAGAGGTGAACAGCATGAAATCTGCCAGAAAGCAATACATCCGAGAGCAGAAAACAATCTGCGGTGATAGCTATGCCGAGGTAGATTTTTGCTGGATCACAGAACAGGAACACCGGGCGGGTCCCCGCAGCAAGAAGAAGTTTGCCAGCAGCCTGGCCCAGCAAAAGCGCAACCGGGAACGATCGGCGCGCCTGCTGGTACAACTGCTGAACACAAATTTTGACCAGCGGGGTTTTGCTCTTACCATGACCTACGAAGACATGTGGCTGCCGGATGACGATGAAGCCGCCTGGAAGGACGTATACAACTACCTGAAACGGGTGCGCCGATGGCTGACCCGGAAAAACTGGCAGGATGCAACACCCATCAAGTGGGTGTGCGTGACGGAGAACCAGGAAGCCGACCCAGCCAACGGCCTGAAAGAAGTGCGATACCATCACCACATGGTGCTGCAAGTGGACGGCCTGACCGCCGAACACCGCGCCGCCCTGCGTGATGCGCTGGAAGATCTGTGGTGCACCGGCCGCAGCCGGGAGCCGCTGGGCACCGTAAATGCCGACCGCCTGCAGCCAGAACACGATAGCCTGGAAGGGCTGGCAAAGTACATGCTGAAATACCCCCGCCGCCGCAAAAGCTGGCATGCAAGCCGCGGCCTAAAGCGGCCCACCTACCCCCGCCCCAATGATACCCACTGGACCCCGCGCAAGCTGGCCGATGCCTGCACCATGCGCGTGGACGATGCTGATTATTGGGAGCGGCGCTACCCCGGTTACAGGTTTTTGGGGGCTGTGCCCAGCTATAACGAGGAGCGGGCCGAATGGCGGCTATACATCAAGCTGCGCAGAAAGCGCAGGTAATGCAATGTTATCCATTCCCCGGCGGGATAACAGATTTTCCGGTCGGAGATAAAACTTTTTTTGATGAAATACCGAGGAGGAACAAATGGAACCTAAAAATTTCCGGAAAGAAATGCGATGCTTGCGCATGGGACTATTGGACGGAGGAAACCGAATGAAAAAGACAACATTTGACGCTCACACCAGCCGGTGCCGGACCGTTGACACAGAAGAGCATACCCGCCCTGAATGCAGGCTGACCCAGACAATGACCCCGGCGGAAATGAGGCAGCTGCGGCGGCTGCAATTTGAGCGCACCCCGGAGGCTTGCCTTGGCTGCGGACTGGAACACGGATGCAGCCTGCACGGGTGTGCAGTGCTGCGCAAGGCGTATAAGGTTTTGGGAGGCAAAGCGCGTGAGTGTTGTTGAGACAAATTTTGATAGCATAGCCGCTGCCCTGATACTGATTTTTGTGGTCGCGCCTTTTGTAATGCTTTGCGGTGCGGTGATAACGTGCGTTTGTGCGTACATTGGCCGCCGCCTTGCCGATTCTTTGCGCCTGCACCGGATGGCTCTGCCGCGGTGCAGCCAATGCCGCCACTATGGCACAACGCAGTGCCCGTTGTGCGGGCAGGCTGACCCGGATGACTTCTGTTCTCACGGTGAAAGGCGGGATACATGATGATACAGATACTGCTTTCCATCCTGACCTGCACCGTGGGCATTTTTGTGCTGTCTGTGCTGCTGGCAGCAGCCTATACCGCCGGGGTAGCCGCCGGGAAAGCTGCCGCGCATGTGGATGATGAAGAATCAAAAATTTATATGCCGCACACACATGGCGGAGATCCTGACACCTGAACGCAGAGACAGCCATATTTCGGATTAAGGGAGGCATACACACATGGGTAAAAACAAACGTTTGCCGAATGATACCGTACTGGCAGCCCTGCAGCTGGTGCGCGGCCAGGCCAGGCGTAAGGCCGAGTATAAGCGCCAGGTTGACGAGATCATCCTGCGCAGCGGCGCAAATTTTGTGGATACCACAACCCGCTGCGGCGCACCCGTGCGTGTGTACCTGCCGTGCGCCAACGGCAGCGCCAGCGACATCACCGCCGACAAGGCCGAGGCGATCCAGCAGCTTGAGACACAGCGGGATGTGCAGATCATGCGAGCCATCGATGCCGCCGCGGATGAGATCGGGGCGGACATCCAGAGCGCCACGGTACGGGCCGCGCTGCAAAAGGCTATTGCACTCAACTGCAAGGACTGCCGCACCTGGACATACGAGCGCCTGGAAGTGCCGGGAATTAGCCGGATAGAATTCTATCGCCGCCGCCGCAAATATTTGGAAAATGTTGCGCAACGCGTAGGAATTGGCTAAAAGTTGATACTGTGCAAGATTTTTTAGTGCTAGAATTGATATCATAGAATATTGAGAGGACAGCCCACCGGCTGCCCTCTTTTGTTTTGGAGTGTAACCCATGGCAGATAAAAACAACAAAACAACCAACCCCTGCGCCCGCTGTATCTGGCGCATGTGCGGCAACGAACGAGTGATCTGTTCCCTGCCGCACTGTGTGAACCCGCAGCAGTGCGAGCGGCCCAAACATAAAATCGGCCCCGGCGGATGCTGGACCTATCAGCGACCGCTGAGAAAGGCTCCCCTATGACTAACCCCCGGTATGCCAACGGAGCCCTGCGCAGAAAGCACCGGGCCCGGCTGAAAGCCATGGGCGCGCCGTGCGGAATCTGCGGCGGACGCCTTGGCCCGATCCATTACGATGAACCATCCGATGCCGCGCACCCGCTCAGCTTTGTGGTGGATGAGATACGCCCCGTTGCCCGCTGGCGCGAGTTCGGGTACGCTTCCCCGCGGGCTGCGGCTGAAGATTGGGACAACTTACAGGCTGCGCATTACTGGTGCAACGCGCAGAAAGGCTGCAAGCTTTCGCCCGCAAAACCCAATTCGGCGCAGCACACCCGCACACAAAGGCCTCCTGCAGACGGTAGCTGGTGAGGGGTGGGGAGGGTCCCCCGCCCCGGCCGGCGGGCGACCCCAAGCCGTCCAGCGCCGATTTACCCCCGCAAAAAATAATTTGATGGGGGGTGGTATCAAAACAGGAAGGAGAAGCAAAAAGTGGCAGCAGATACTTCTAATCGCGCGCGCGCGGAGATCGCGAAAAGGTCTGCCGCAGAGCGCAGAAAACTGGCTAAATTTTTGGCCAAAAACGGATTGAATGACGAAAAAATCAAGTCGCTTGACCCGGTGATTTTGAATGTTTCGTGGATGAAATCCAAGCTGGACGATGCCAGGGAAACCATCGGTGAGGAAGGCATCACGGTGGAATATGACAATGGTGGTGGGCAGTCGGGCGTGAGAGAGAACCCGGCCTTCCGGGCTTATGAGGCATTGTGGAAAACGTACCTGTCTGGATTGGATATGCTGATTAAGCTCCTACCTGTGGAGGTGCCGCAAGAGCAAATATCCGACATTAAGCCGACAAGCGTACTCACTCTGGTGCAGAATCGGAGAAAACAGGACGCATGACCGGCGCACAGATTCCAAGATACCGCATCGAGCCGGAGCGCGTTACGACCGACGGTGCGGACGCCGCAGCGCTGATGGCTGCCTACGGCAATGCGCTGGATGAATGGCAGCAGCTGGTGCTAGACTGCTGGCTGGGCCGGGATGCATCCGGGCGGTACACCGTGACCTCTGCCGGGCTGGCCGTGCCCCGGCAAAACGGAAAAAACGTGTGTCTGGAGGGTCGGGAGTTTTTCGGAGTGGTCATCAACGGTGAGAAGATCCTGCACACCGCCCATCAGGTGCGCACGGCGAAAAAGAGCTTTAACCGGCTGGCCCGGATGTTTACAGACAAGCGGCACCCGGAGGTGCTGGAGCTGGTGAAAAACATCCGCTACACCAACGGTGAGGAGTGCATCGAGCTTCTGAACGGCGGGAGCATTGAGTTCTCGGCCCGATCCCGGCAGGCGGCCCGCGGCTTTGACGGCATCTCGCTGGTGGTCTATGACGAGGCACAGGAACTGACGGACGACCAGGTGGAGGCCATCATGGCCACGCTGGCCGCATCGGCCACCGGCACCCGGCAGCTGATCTATACCGGAACCCCGCCTTATCCGGGCTGTCCCGGTGACGTATTCCGCCGCCGCCGGACGGCCTGTCTTGGCGCACCGGGCGCGCACGATGCCTGGCACGAATGGTCAGTGGAGGGAGAGCAGGTTGACAAGATCGACCTAGAAGATCGCGCGGTCTGGTATCAGACTAACCCGGCCATGGGCATTCGGCTCAGCGAGGAGTTTGCGGCGGAGGAGTGCCGGAGCATGAGCGCCGACGGCTTTGCCAGAGAACGCCTGGGCTGGTGGAGCCCCGTTCTGACGGAGCAGAGCGACAAGGCGCTGGATGCCCGGGCCTGGGAAGCCTGTGCCAGCGAGGCGGAAAAGCCGGACGGCAAAACCGCTTACGGCGTCAAGTTTGCCGCGGATGGTTCCACTGTCTGCCTGTGCGGCGCGGTGATCCCGAAAGATGGCCCGGCCCGCGTCTCGCTGATCGAACAGCAGCCCACCGGCCGCGGCCTGGCCTGGCTGGTGGACTGGCTGAACGAACGCTATGACCGCGCAAGCTGTGTGGTGATTGATGGCCGCAACGGGGTGGACGTACTGGTGGAGCGCATCCGTCCCACCTGGAAAGCCAAAAGCGCCGTGCTCCGCCCCTCTGCCAGGGACGTAATCGCATCGGTGGGGCTGTTTACCACCACCGTGAACGAGCGCGGCCTGACCTGGTACAAGCCGCAGCAGGCCCTTGCCGAAAGCGCCGTTACTAGCACCAAGCGTCCCATCAGCGGCGGGTATGGCTTTGGCGGCGACAACAGCCTGCCGCTGGAAGCCTGCGCCCTGGCACTGTGGGGCGCGAAAACCTGCAAACGCGACCCAACCCGCAAAATGCGCATTGGATAAAGGAGAACCATGACGACTACCCTAAATTTTGGTATTGTGGCCGGGCTGACCGCCGCGGAACAGCAGCAGCTCAGCGACCTGGCCGAGGCGTACACCTATCACCAGAGCCGCAACGCCACCAAAGACAAATATTATGAGGGTCATGTGACCCTGCGGGATGTCAACCTTGGCATTGCCCTGCCCACAGGGCTACGCGGGCTGGAGGTCGGCTGCAGCTGGGGTCAGAAAGCGGTGGACGTACTGGCCGCCCGCAGTATGTTTGACGGCTTTGTGGGCACCGGCGGCAGTCTGGACAGCCTTGCCCGGCTGGTGGCGGATAACCGCCTTGTGGCCGAATACGCCAAAGCCTGCCGTGATGAGCTGAAATACGGCTGCGTGTTTGCCACGCTTTCGGCTGACGATGCGATCGGCTGCCGGATCCGGTTCCACTCCCCTGCTGCGGCCGCTGCCCTGTGGAGCGGCGAGAAAGGCCGGATCGACTGCGGCCTTGCCATCATCGACACCATGAAGGACGAAAAGGACGAAGGGAAATGGACCCCGTCCATCGTCAACTTCTATACCGACACCGCCCTGATCGTACTGACCCGCGAAGGGACCGTTTGGACAGCAAAACGGCATCCCAATAAGATGGGGCGGCCGCTGATGGAGCCACTGATCTGGAACGCCACCAGCAGCAAGCCGTTTGGCCGCTCCCGGCTGAAACGGCCCATCCGCTCACTGATTGACGATTATGTCCGGGTTGTGGCCAACGCCGCCATTGCGCTGGAGTTTGACACCACGCCGCAGAAATACATCCTTGGCGTGACGGATGAGCAGTACGATACCATCGTATCGGACAAGTTCCGGCAGTATGTCGGGGCGATCATCGCGGCCACGACCAACCCCGAAACCGGCGAAAAGCCCGCGTTCGGCCAGCTGGCGCAGGGCAGCCTTTCGCCGCACGTTGAAAAGATGCGGATGACGGCCACCCAGTTTGCCGCTGCCACCGGTCTGACCGTGACCGATGTTGGCGTGGTGAACGATGCCAACCCCACCAGCAGCGATGCCATACTGGCCCAGAGCCAGACCCTTGTATTGCTGGCCCAGCAGCTGAACACCGGCAACGGCGATGCACTACGCACCATTGCCCGGATGGCCCAGGCCATTGCCCGCAAAGTAACGCTGGATGAGCTGACCGAGGAAGAGCGGGACGTGATGGCCCACTTCAAGAACCCGGCGATGCCCAGTGTAGCCGTGACCGCGGATGCCGCCATCAAGATTGCTTCCGCCCGGCAGGAGTTTGCCGCCACCGACACGTTTTTGGAGATGATCGGCTTCGATCAGGCCGACATCCGGCGCATCCGGGCGCAGGAACAGCGGGTGCGGGGCCAACAGGTGCTGATGGAGATGGAAGACGATGCAGATAACAGCCAACGCCTGGAATGAGTACATCACCCGGCTATCCCGCCTGAACCGGAAAGCCGGACAGCTCATGCGGGAATACATAGGCTCTCACGGCACCGAAAACACGGCCGACCTGATTGCCTACGCTTACGGACTTGTGACGAAATACGGTGAGGGCAGCGCAGAGCTGGCCTGCCAGATGTATGACGCCCTTGCCGAAGCGGCCAACGCCGGGGTGCCCGCCGCCGAGCCTGCCATACCGGCAGACTATGGCGAGGTTGCCCGCATGGTGAACGCCACCAAGGACCAAAACCCGGCCAACCTGCCCAACGGCGTCAGCCGCCTGGTCAAGCGTGCCGGGGCCGATACCACCCTGAAAAACGCTGTCCGCGACGGGGCTGAGTGGGCCTGGGTGCCGCACGGCGATACCTGCCCGTTCTGCATCACGCTGGCAAGCAACGGCTGGCAGAAAGCCAGCAGCAAGGTGCTGAAAGGCGGCCACGCCGACCACATCCACGCCAACTGCGACTGTGAGTTTGCCATCCGGTTTGACCACAATACCACTGTGGCGGGATATGACCCGGAAAAATACCTGAAACAGTACCGGGATGCGGGCGGAGACATCAACAAAATGCGGCGGGTGAACTACGCCGCCAACAAGGAGCGCATCAATGCCCAGAAACGGGCGGCGTATGCCGAAAGACAAAAGTATTTGATCAGTGCTGCTGAGAGAGGGAAAGGTCCCATTACGAAAATCACTGATTCCGTAATCAATGATTTCCCCGCTGTTAAGGTCGATTGGTTTACCGAAGATCAAAACAAGCAATTTAGATCGTTACATAAAGAACTGCTTCAAACTTCTCGCGACAAAAACAACTGCTTTGAAACAGCTTTTATTGTTTCAGGAGATTTAAGTCGAAAGACTATTGTATTTGGCGATGAAACCACAATCTCTATTCCACCGCTTTCAACTGGCTTAAATAGTTGGATTTTGCATAACCATCCGAGAAACAGCAGCTTTTCAATTGAAGATATCGCAGCTGTTACTATTCCTGGATATCAGGGAATCACTATCGCCAAAAACAATGGCGGATTGGAAATATTGACGAAATCTCCAAATTGTGATAACATCAGATTGCAAAATGATGTGCGACGTTTTCTTATAAGAAAACCCAACAAAATATCTGATTCAGACGCACAAAAAATGATTTCAAAATGGGTTGAAAAGGGGTGGGTAAAGTGGCTGATAGTAGAAAAGCAGAAGTGAATTTTTCGGATTTTGAAGCGGTGGATTTTAGCGATTCCGACCTTGTACTGGATGGCGATTCGGAAGCATTTGCCAAGTGGTATTTGGAAAAAACAAAGTCACTTGCTCCGCTGGATGACATCAAAGAAGACACCTGAACCACGATGCACACGCACCGTGGTATTTTTATGCCCATTTTTACGAAAAGGATTCAAGGAGGACGACATGGAACTGAAAGACACTGTAAAAGGCATGATGAGTGACGACTACAAAGAGCGCATGGCAGCCGAGTATCACCAGACCAAAATCCGTTACGAGAAGCTCAAAAAGCTGAACACCAGAATGGAGGCAAAAGTTATTTGCACATCCAGCGCGGTCGAGCCCCAGATGGATGGTACTCCCGCACGCCTGTTGCGTGATCAGCAGCGCATTATGGGGGAGTATCTTCACATTCTGGAACTTCGGGCGGAGATTGAAGAAATCTTCATCTGAATTTTTCATGTGCTTTTGCACTCAACTGCAAAGGCACTTTTATTATGCCCACTCCAGCCGCATGAGGCCGGAGCGGGCAATTTTTATACCAAATTTTGCCCGGCATGGCGTAAAACTGTACAGCCAGAGCGGATGCAACCCGCGTAAACAAAGCGCAGGCAGAAAGGACACAACATGAAACGTGAAGACGTCAAGAAGCAGATCCCCAACATCACCGATGAGCAGCTGGACTGGCTGATGGGCGAAAACGGCAGGGATATCACCGCCGAAAAGACCAAAGCCACCAACCTGCAGATCCAGGTGAACGGCCTGACCACCCAGCTGAACACCGCCAAAGACAGCCTGAAAGCCTTTGAAGGCGTGGACGTGGCCGACCTGAAAGGCCAGATCACCAAGCTTCAGGGCCAGCTGGCCGATCAGGCCGACAGCTTTGCCTTTGATTCCGCCCTGGACGGCGCAATCCGTGACGCGCACGGGCGTGACGTGAAGGCCATCCGCGGCATGCTGGATGTGGACGCGCTGAAAGCCAGCAAGGACCGCACCACCGACATCAAGGCCGCGCTGGATGCCCTGACCAAAGAAAAAGCCTGGGCCTTTGATGCCGCCCCCGGCGGCTACCCCAACGTCCGCGACGGCGGAGACCCGAACAAAACCCCAACCGGTTCCACGCGCGAGCAGTTCGCCGCGTGGTTTGACCAGGTGACAAAGTAAAGGAGCAAAAGTATGGCATCTATTGACATCAACCGCACGACTACTATTTCCCTGCCGGGCAGCGTGTCCAGCGAAATTTTGCAGAAAACCCAGGAATCCAGCGCCATCATGGCACTGGCCCGGCAGATTCCGCTGCCCGGCCTGGGCGTAACCATCCCCGTTATCACCGGCGACCCCGAAGCGGGCTGGGTCGGTGAGACCGAGAAAAAGCCGGTCAAGCGCGGCACCCTGGCCACCAAGCAGATGACGCCCTATACCCTGGCCGTCATCGTACCGTTTTCCAACCAGTTCCGCCGCGATGTGCCCGCCCTGTATGATCAGCTGGTGCAGCGTCTGCCCGGCGCTCTGGCCAAAAAGTTTGACCAGACCGTGTTCGGGGCGGTGGAAGCCCCCGGCTCCAACTTCGATACCCTGAAAGCCTGCACGGCCCAGAGCATCCTGACCAATGCCTACGGCGGTCTGGTTGCCGCCGATGCAGACATCGCCGCCCATGACGGCATTCTGAACGGCTGGGTGCTGGCCCCGCAGGGCAAGGCCATCCTGCTGAACGCGGTGGACGGCAATAAGCGTCCCCTGTTCATCAACTCCGTGGCCGAAGGCGCAGTGCCCATGATTCTGGGCGCGCAGGTGCGCCAGAGCAAGGGTGCCTACACGGCCAACACGGCCAGCGATGCCGCCGTGGTCGGCTTTGCGGGCGACTGGACGCAGGCGGTGTACGGCACCGTGGAGGGCGTGCAGATCGCCATTTCCGACCAGGCCACCCTGACCGACGGCTCCACCACCATCAACCTGTTTGAACAGAACATGTTCGCCGTGCGCGCCGAGATCGAAGTCGGCTTCCGCTGCGACACCACGGTGTTCAACAAGCTGACCGGCGCAGCCAAAACGGGGTCCTGATCATGATTGAATTCAAGAACCGCCTGACCGGCACCCTGATGGCCGTTGCCCCGGAGCGGGAAGCTGAATATCTGGCGGCAGGGCATACCCGCGTGGATCCTCCGGCGGCCGCCGCCCCGGCCAGGCAGACCGCCGAAGAGCCCGCCGAAGAGCCCACCGCCAAGCAGACCGCCGCCAAGCAGACCGCCGCCCCGGCCCCGAAGAAGAAAGCTGCCGCCAGGAAATGAGGTGATGGCAATGGTCTATGCAACCGTGGAAGAGGTCGAAGCCGGGTTCCGCACGCTGAGCGATGACGAAAAGACGCTCTGCAGCGCCCTGCTGGCCGAAGCCGGCATTGTCATCGACGCATACAGCCAGGACGCCCCGTTTGAGCGCAAACAGCTGGTATCCTGCCGCATGGTGCGCCGCCAACTGGACGCGGGCACCGGCGGGCAGGGCGCCGCCATGTACCCGATGGGCGCCACCCAGGCGTCCGCATCGGCGCTGGGCTACCAGCAGAGCTGGACGGTGTCCGGCGGCTCGGTCGGAGAGTTGTACTTGTCAAAGCTCGAAAAACGGCTTCTGGGCGTCGGAGACCGCATTGGTGCCCACAGCCCCCTGGAGGACATGACATGCTGAACGGCATTGATATTACCCTGTACACCAAGACCCAGACCGGCACGGATGCTTTCCACGCACCAGTATACGAAGAGACCCCCGTGACCGTCCGCAACGTGCTGGTGGGCGAACCGGCCACGGAGGACATCGTCAACGATTTGCAGCTCTACGGCAGGCGGCTGGCCTATACGCTGGCCCTGCCCAAGGGAGACGCCAACGACTGGCACAACGTGACGGTGGAGTTCTGGGAACAGAAATTCCGGACTTACGGCGATGTGGTGCAGGGCATTGATGACCTGATCCCGCTGTGCTGGAACAAGAAGGTGAAGGTGGAACGGTATGAGTAAATGCAAATTCGAGCTGAACCGTTCCGGCGTCCGCGCTCTGCTGCGCTCGGACGAGGTGAAGGCAATCCTGAAAAGCAAAGCCGATGCAGCGGCGCAGGCGTGCGGGAATGGTTACGCATCCGGCGACTATCTCATGCCAACCCGCGTGGTAGCCCGTGTTTCTGCGGTTTCGGCCAAAGCCAAACAGGACAACCTGAAAAACAACACGATCTTGAAGGCGCTGAAATGATAGAGAAAATCGCAATAAATCACCTGAGCACCGCCCTTACCGTGCCGGTGTACATGGAGATCCCGGAAAATCCGCCCAACACGTTTGTGCTGGTGGAGAAAACCGGCAGCAGCCGCACCAACCGGGTCAACCGTGCCACATTGGCCGTGCAGAGCTGGGCTGGCAGTTTGCTGGCAGCGGCCGAACTGAACGAACGGGTCAAGGCGGCGATGGATGAACTGGCCGGCATTGACGATGTCAGCGCCTGCCGCCTGAACAGCGACTACAATTTTACCGATACAACAACCAAACACTACCGTTACCAGGCCGTTTTCGACCTGGTTTTTTATTGAGAAAGGATGATTCACATGGCAAACGCATCCAATGTTACCACCGGCAAGCCCCAAAAAGGCGGTGCAATCTTCCGCGCCCCGGCGGGCACTACCCTGCCCACCGATGCAACCACCGCGCTGAATGCAAAGTTCGTCTGCTTGGGTTACTGCGGTGAGGATGGCCTGACCAACGCAAACAGCCCGAAAAGCGACAACATCAAAGCGTGGGGCGGGGATACAGTTCTCACTTATCAGAGCTCGAAAGACGATACCTTCACCTTTGTTCTGATCGAAGCGCTGAACCCCGATGTACTCAAAGCTGTCTATGGCGATGACAACGTGACCGGCACGCTGGCGACCGGCATCACCGTGAAAGCGAACAGTGACCCGCAGGAGAGTGCCGCGTGGGTCATTGAGCAAGTCATGCGCGATGGTGCCCACAAGCGCATTGTCATCCCGTCCGCCGCCGTGACCGAGGTTGGCGACATCACCTACTCTGACGAGGATGCAGTGGGCTATGAAACCACCATCACTGCCACGCCGGACACGGACGGGAATACGCACTACGAGTACATCAAGGCGAAAGGAGAATCGTGATGATTGAGGGAAAAACCAAAAGAGGCTTTGCCTATGCCATTGCAGAAGAGAATGTAGACCAGGAATTTCTGGATGCACTGGCGGAAGCGGAGGACGGCCAACCGCTGAAAGTCAGCAAGGCGCTGCGCCTGCTGCTGGGGGAAGAACAGCGCGAAAAGTTATACGACTACCTGCGCAATGACAAAGGGAAGGTTCCGATCGACGCTGTGATGGAAGCGTTTTCTGACATTCTTTCCAATGACGGGACCGGCGCAAAAAACTCCTGATCCTCGCTGCGATGGTCCATGCCGATGAGGATGCGCTGATCTGCGATTTTGCCGAAACCTACCACATCTTTGACTGGCGTGCGCTTCCGGTACGGCTGGCTGCCACTCTGGCGGCCGGCCTGCCGGAAACTTCGCGCATCCGCATGAAGATGGCGGGGGCTAAAATAACGACCTCACTGCTGATGCAGGCAGCCATGGTGGACCGGTTGAGCCTGCTGGTCTGGATGCAGACCAAGGACGGGCAGAAAAACCGGCACCGCCCCCAGAGCGTTGCAGAGAAGCTTACCGGCAAAGAAAAGCGCAGCACGGTACAGGCATTTAACAGCGAGGAAGAATTTTGGGCGGCCATCCGGGCCGCTGATGAAGGGAAGTGAGATCATGGCAGAGGGTACAGAACTTGGCAAGGCGTATGTGCAGATCATCCCGAGCGCCAAGGGGATCAGCGGGAAAATCAAGGAAGCGCTGGGCGATGCCCCGGCGCAGACTGGGGAATCCGCAGGGCAAAGCCTAGGCAGCCGTCTTGTCAGTACGTTCAAAAAAGCAATCGCTGCGGCCGGTATCGGGGCTGCCATTTCCAAGGCCGTCACCGAGGGCGCTGCGCTTGAGCAGAGCATCGGCGGCGTTGAAACGCTGTTTAAGGACAGTGCGGATACCATCAAGCAATACGCAGCCGTCGCCTATAAAACAGCCGGCGTCAGCGCCAACGACTATATGGAACAGGTGACGAGCTTTTCTGCTACCCTGCTGCAGGGCCTGGGCGGAAATACCGCCGCGGCGGCCAAGTACGCCAACCAGGCTATTATCCAGATGTCGGACAACGCCAACAAGATGGGCACCGATATGTCCGCCATCCAGTACGCATACCAGGGTTTCGCCAAAGACAACTACACGATGCTGGACAACCTCAAACTTGGTTACGGCGGCACCCAAGCGGAAATGGCCCGGCTGATCAATGACAGCGGCGTGCTCGGAGACAGCGTTAAAGTCACGGCCGACACTGTCAAGGACGTGCCATTCAACTCCATCATCGACGCCATCCAGGTAATCCAGGACAACCTGGGTTTCACGGGAACCACAGCCAAGGAGGCGGCAACGACCATTTCGGGTTCGATGGCGTCCGTGAAGGCGGCGTTTTCCAATGTCCTTGCAGAGCTGACCCTGGGGCAGGATATTCAGCCCGCCCTGAACGGTCTCGCAGACACGGTAACGTCCTTCCTGTTCGGAAATCTGTTTCCGGCGGTTGGGAATATCCTCAAGGGGTTGCCGTCAGCCATTGGAACTTTTATAACCAGCGCCGGTCCGCAGATCAGCGCGGCCATTGGGCAGGCACTTGGAAGCATTTCCCCTGATTTGAGCGGCCTGTGGACTTCGATAAGCGGCAAGCTGGGTGGGCTATGGTCATCGCTGTCCGGGGCAATGGCTCCGCTGTCCGGCCTGCTATCTTCTATGATGCCGCTGCTTCAAAGCGTTCTGAGCCTTGTTGATGAAGCACTTGGAAAAATTCAGAGTGCCGTATCGGAGATTGACCCGGCGGTGGAAGCGGCAGCACCCGTTCTGCAAAGCATTTTTCAGGAAATCGGCACATTTGTGCAAAACCATGCGGACGGGCTAGTTACCGCGTTTGCATCCATTGGCGCAGGGCTTGGTGTGTTCAAAACGTTGACCGGGCTTGGTGCTCTTTTGGCTCCCGTTGTGTCTGTCATTACCAGTGTGGTCACGGCCATCACCAGTGCGACCTCGGCGGGTGCAGCCTTTGGCGGGGTAATCGCTGCGCTTGGGGGGCCTGTGACGGTGGTAATTGGTGTCCTGTCTGCACTTGTTGCAGGGTTCATCTACCTGTGGAACACCTGCGAACCGTTCAAGCAGTTTTGGATTGACCTGGGAACTAATATTACCAACTTCGTGAGTAATGCGGCCCAGGCGATCGTGAACTTCTTTACGGTAACCCTGCCAACCGGCATCCAAAACGCCATGACGTTCATCCAGCAGCTGCCCGACAATATTTCGGCCTTTTTCTCTCAGATCCCCTATATAGTCGGCAATTTCCTGGGCCAGGCACTAGGCACGCTGGCAAGCTGGGCGGTGCAGCTGCCGGCGCTGGCAAAACAGGCGGCGAGCACATTTCTTACCAATGTCGTGGCATTCTTCTGCCAGCTACCGGGGAACACCCTGAAATGGCTGACCACGGCCTTGACCAATGTGGCCCAGTGGGCCGTGCAGCTGGGGAAGAAAGGCACCGAAGCGGCCAAGACACTGCTCAACAATGTCGTGAACGGCCTTATGCAGCTGCCCGGCAAATTGCTTGATATCGGCAGGCAGGCCGTGGAAGGTCTGTGGAACGGTATCAAAGCCGCAGCCGGATGGTTGCAGGATCAGATCGGCAGCTTCGTTTCCGGCATTGTCGATGGATTTACCAGTGCGTTCAAAATCGGCAGTCCGTCCCGCATTATGAGAGACAAAGTTGGGCGTTGGATCACCCCCGGCATTGCCGAAGGCATCACAGGCAGTATGGGATGCCTGAAATCCGCGATGACTGATGTGCGTGACCTTGTGACCGGGCAGATGGCGGGGCTGCAGACAGGGGTGTCTACCGCGCTGAGCGTTGATCCTGCCTGGGCCGTGCCGACAGTTTCTCCTCAAAGCAGTGGGAGCGTGCAGCCCGTCACGTTGGACGAACTTGCCGACCTGGTCACGCTTATCATCCAATCCATCCGGGAGAATGGCGGCCCCATCATCATCGGCGATGAGGTCATCGGCCGCGCCAACGACCGATACCGCCAAAATCGCGCAATCATGACAGGAGGAATGGCATGAAAGCATTGAAACGCACTTCCCTCTTGCAAATCGACAGCCATTCCCTACCGGTTCCCACCGGCTCCCCCACCATCAAGTTTTCGGACGTTGAGAGCAGTGACAGCGGCGCCGACGAGATGGGCGTCTACCATCGTGAGGTGCTGCGCTATGGCGTGCTGACCGCCTCGCTAGAATATTCCTACCTCGATAACACCGACTGTGCCTACCTGTTGGGGCTTTTGCAAAACAAGACCACGTTCCAGTTCACCTGCCCTGTGGCCAGCGATGCTGCAGACGTGACCCAGACCATCACCCGCACCTGCTACTGCTCCAACTACGGGGCGGCCCTGCAGCGGCTGAAAGCGGGCGTCTGGCGGGATATGACGCTGGAAATTAAAGAATGTTAAGGGGGTGTCTGAATGGTTAAAAACATCCTGGTGCTGGATGACGGCACTGAGATTGCCGCCGGCACCGTTGGTCAGAACGCCATTCTTTCCCTGACCTGCACCGAAACCGTATCCAAAACCACCGACCTGTGTCCCGGCGCAGCCTGCTCCAATAAGCTGGAAATCACAATCTGGGTGGAGCCGGGAACCGATCTGCCGATTACATCCGGGACCCGGCTGACCCACTACCGGGAGACATCCGGCCAGCGTACCCTGGCGGGCACCTACTGGGCCGTTAAGCCTACCAGCCAGACCCGCAACACCTACAAAATCTACGCCTATGACGCAGTCTCCCTGCTTGATGGCGTACAGTCTACCTGGCTGCGATCCATCCAGGATCAGTTCCCGATGACATTGTGGAAATTCGCCGGGCTGGTAGCACAGCGGTGCGGCGTAACCATTGTCAACAGCTCCCTGCCCCGCAATGGAACCTATTTGGTGCAGGCCTTTTATGCCGATAATCTGACCGGCCGCCAGCTGCTTGCCTGGGTGGCCGAAGCGTCCTGCACATTCCTGCGGGCCACATCGGACGGGAAAATCGAATTTGCCTGGTACACAAATTACAGTACATCGCAGAGCATCGGGCCAACCGTATACATAAGGGACGGCCTGTCGCATGACAAGTTTCAGACCGCGCCGGTCGTCAAAGTACAGATCCGGCAGAGCGATGACGACGTGGGTGTGCTGTATCCGTCCGATGAGAGTGGATCAAATGCCTTGGTTATCCAGGGCAACCTGCTGCTGACATCCGCCACTGCGGATGCGCTGAAGCCGGTCGCGCAGGCGATATTTGAAACGATGCAGGGCGTGACCTACACACCACTCAAAGTAACCGTCCCGGCGGATTTTCCCCTGCCCGCGCCTGGAAACATTGTATCTGTCACTGATGCCCGCGGAAACGTGCTGAGTTCCTATATCATGAACCGGACAATATCCGGTCAGCAGGTCACGCTGGAATCCACCGGCAACGCCACACGGGACGGAACCGCAGCCGTAAATGAGCAGAGCTACAAGAACCTGACCGGCAAGATGCTGGAGATCAAGACCAGCGTGGACGGCCTGGAAGTAAAGGCCAGCGA
>OOCB01001347.1_pt1 | contig 33501 bp, 26 predicted proteins | sample 1671351 | NCBI WGS metagenome assembly OOCB01 (sample SAMN06348148, study PRJEB24527) | human gut metagenome | biome: human gut; feature: ankylosing spondylitis patient; material: feces | host: Homo sapiens | place: China | collected 2015-10 | reverse complement strand
GAAAACGCTCCCATGACATTTTCCCAAACAGCGATTGCTGGAAATAGACCATTTGTCGCCTCCCTCATTTCACGGATAATGCGGATAGCTTGAAAGAACAGGCTGGACTTTTCTCCCGCAAGTCCCTTGCGGTTGCCGATCTGCGAGAGATTTTGACACGGTGAGCCAAAGGTGATGATATGGACGGGCGGGAGATCCCGCCCGTCCAGCTTTGTCACATCCCCCAAGTGAACCATATCGGGAAAGTGGCGCTTGGTGATGGAGATAGGGGCTTTTTCGATCTCGCTTGCCCATATTGGCTCAATGCCACAGCGCACCGCCGCCAGCGGAAACACGCCGATCCCGTCAAACAGGCTCCCCAGCCGGAGCGCCGTCATCTTATCTGCGCCCCTGCCCCTTGACGGTCAAAATGCCCTCAAGGGTGGTGGCGGTAATCCCGAGCCGCTGGGCAACGGCGATGTCATTTTTCATGGCCTCGGTGACGGTATGACCGCACACCACCAGCACATGAGAGCGGCGGAGCAGGTCGCGCCCCATGTCGATGCCGCTCTTATGCTCCTCGGGAACGGCGTCATTGAGGAAAAGCGGCTGATAGAGCGTCGGGCAGATGGGCGAAAAGCCCGCCTCATAGACAGCGCGACAATACTTGACAGCCTGCTCCGTCGCCTCGCAGGGGTCGCCGCTCCACGCGGCGGTGATATACGCGAGGGGTCGTTTCATTGTAAAATACCTCCGTTTTGTAATGTAGTAGTTCAACCCAAACCCCACGCCCTGTCCCATTCTTGGGAAAGGGGGCGGCTCTGGAGGATATACCCCCGCCGCTTGTCGGAGAAAAAGCATAGCCGGGACAGGCGGTCAAGGGCTGGCCGCTGAAAACAGCGGTGCGATGCACCCTTGACAGCCCGCTCCCGACCATGCTGGAATACGGGCGGCGACGGGGGATATAACCACAAGAGCCATTCGGGGAAACGAAAGACCTCGGGACAAAAAGTCCCAAGGTCACTTTTCAAGTTCCGTTTTCTTTTCGGGCTTGCCCAGCTCGGGCGGCTGCTTGGCCTTCCAGTCATCCAGCAGAGAAATGATCTTGTCTTTCATTTCCCTCGGGGACTTGTCCTTGCCGAAATACTTTTCCAGTTCCGCACTATTGATGATCACCTTGTCTACCTCCTTTTTCTCCTGTGACAGAATACCGTCGATCACATCGCCGTTGAGTTTGCCGTCCTTGTCCAGCTCCCGCATTTTCTGTGCCTGCGACAGCGAGGGCGAGGACTGCTGCCCCTCGATGGACACGGCGATATACCTCTGATTCTTGGGGCGAATGAATGAGATCTCCACCGCCGGGGTGAACGCCAGCTTTTTCTCGTCCACCATCTTCTGCAAATCCGGCACAAGCTCGGTCAGGCGGATATACCGCTGCACCTGCTTGTAGTTCATGCCGTTGCGATCTCCCACGACCTGCGTGGAGCGTTTTCCGGCGTCCTTGTCCTCCTCGCCGGGGCGGCTGCCTTGGTGCTTGATGGCCTCCACCTGCATTTTGAGTGACTGCGCCTTTTCCGTGGGCAAAATGCGCTCACGGTGGCGGAGGTTGTCATCCGTCATGGCGAGGATGGCTTCATCGTCCGTCATGTTGCGGACGATACACGGCATATTCGCAAATCCGGCAAGCTCGCTTGCCCGCTGGCGGCGGTGGCCTGCGATGATCTCATAGCCGCCATCCTCACGGGGACGCACCAGCGCAGGCTGATTGACGCCCGCCGCCTTGACCGACTCCACAAGCCCCTGCATTTCCGCATCGTCCCGGACACCAAAGGGGTGATTTTTGAACGGATGCAGATCGGACAGGTTGAGATAGACGATCTCCTCTTTTGCCGGTCGAGTGGCGTCACGGGGCGCAGATGGCTCCGGCGTGACCTCCACACCGGCGGGAGCGCCACCCTTATCCACGGCAGGCTTCTCCGGGGCGGGCTTACTTTGGGACTTTTTGTCCCGAGGTTTGGGCGGCTTGACCTTATCGGGAGCGGCCTTGCCCTCCTTGGGCGGACGGCCTCTGCCGGGCTTGGCGGCCTTGTCCTTTTCCGTGGGTGGCTTCTGCTTGACCACCTTTTTCTCCTCCTTGGCCGCCTCGTCACGGGCGGCGGCAAAATCCACTACCTTGCCGGAATGTGCCGGGGCGGGATCGTCCTTGCCGAGCGTGGGCGGCTGCTCCTGTTCCTTTTCAGCCTTGGGTACTTCGGGAGCGACAGGCTTCTCCACCTCGGCGTGAGTAACAGCGTCGGCGGGATCAGGCACGGCCTCGCCCATCTCAAAGAGCGCCGCCTGTCCCTCATGCTCCAGCATGACCGCCTCTGCGTCGGTCAGCGCAGCCTCGGGAGCGGGCTGCTCCGGCACGGCGGCATTTTCTACCGCAGGAGTGGGTGCCTCAATAGGAGAGGCTACATCGGGAATATTTTTCTTATCATCTGCCATTTGCAAACCTCCTTTTCGTGGCATGAAAAAAGCCAGTCCGCAGACTGGCCGGGTGGAAGTGACCTCCCTTCATGGTTTTATATATGAAAACGCCGCCCGTTGTCCTGTTGGGGTAGCGTATTTCTCCTATTTATGCTATAATTAAGTTATATTTAATGTCTGCAGGAGGGGAAGTCTATGAATAATATTTCTGAAATTACTCGCCAAGATATTTTGGATATTATCAAAGATGGTTTCATTGTTCATCTGGATGAGCCAGCCTATGACAGCAATGTTGGCGATTACATAATGGAATATCCTGTTAAAATTCCTTTTTACGGACGCATAGATGAGATTTCCTTTTTGTCAAGAATTTATGACTTAGAAAAAATGCCTTCTAAAGATAGTAGATACAGAAATGCACTTGGAGATATTAGTTGCCATCTTCGGTTTGGTGACTATGACGGTGATTGTTGGTTTTTCTCTGATGATCGCTTCAATCTACGACATGGTGATGGCGATGAGCCTCTGTTGAAATTCTTGTGTGAAATGTTACACCCTGCGGTGCGAAATGAAAAATCAGATTGGAAACGGTATCTTGATAAGTTCAATGAATTGCTCCGAACTGATGGGTACGAATTATATCCAGCGCAACATATTTCGGGGAGAGATGTATATCGGGCAAGAAATTATATAGAACCTACTCAACCCTGTTTTCCTGATAGTCTTTTTACCGAGCGCTACAAGGAACTGGTAGTATATGGTCAGGGACAGCCTATTGATAATATTAGCGGTTCTGTAGACTTAAACGCCAAAAAACACATTTGCAAAATCATGTTAGAATTTAGGGAGCCTATGCGCTACCAACCTAATCGTTATGATAGCTGGACAGAAAATACCGATGCTTTAGAACAAGCTGTCCGACGCTTAAATGAACACCTTGAAATTCCCGTGGTGGATCTCCGTGCTTTGAATATTTCCCCATGTTCTGATTATGAAATTTTAGCCGCACATTTTACACCATTCCTATTTGATATAATTGAACTTCAATATGACGAGTTATCCTCCCGAGAAAAAACCGCTTTTCAAGCAGAAATCAATACATCGTTACAAAGAGATAATGTGTCATTTAAGCTCAATGATAGCGGGCTTATAGAACAGTTGGCCGTGCATGAGGTACTAACTTCTGACATTATTGCTTTGAGTACGCAAATTCAAGAGCCGGGATTGAGAGAACTATTTGACCTTGCCATTGAAAAACATATGCAGCCTAATCTTCAATCGCACAAAGATGCGGTTGAAAAACTATGGGATGTATTAGAACGACTAAAGACATACTATGCAGATTTAGACAAAAGGCAATCCGCAGACAAAATAATTGAAGATATGGCCTGCGGTCAAGATGCCTATAAGACATTGTTTTCTACGGAGTTTAAGGAATTAACTACTATCGGCAACGATTTTCGTATTAGACATCACGAAACAAATAAAATCGACATTGTTGATATACGACACTATGACTATTTTTTCAACCGCTGTCTGGCGCTGATTGCTTTGGCGCTTCAATATCTACAGTAATGTAATTTGACTGTGCTATATAAAACGCCGCCTACTGTCTACATAGGCGGCGTTGTTCTCACTATTTTGAATTTTTAGAATAAATACCTCTTGTCGACTGCCAGCAAACCGTTGATATATCTGTGTTTTCTGAAATCCTATAATTACACTCCGACCAAATAAGGAAGCTCGTAATCTTCAATGATTACGGGCTTTTCTTTGTATATCAATGGTTTTTCACAATAGTTGTCAGTGAGATTTATTTATTTCCGCGCAGTCAGATTTGCGAAAACATAGCGAAAAACGCGCAAAAATCGGCACGAAAAGCGGCACGAAATTGAACGCAAAAATGGGACTGCATTAGCAGTCCCATTCGCTTATTCTGTAGGTGGAAGCATCACATCGTAGTCCGTCAACGCCTCTTTTCGAACGTCATCTTCGTCCTGAAAAACGCCCATTCCGACGAGCTGCCGCATGAGGTCGTGTATTGCTTCTGTGCGAATCACCCGTTTCTTCTCTGCATAGTAGAATTTCGGGATTTCAAAATAGCTCTCGAAAAACGATATCACACGTTGAAGGTAACTACATTCCATCTGTCTTCCCTCCATGCAGCGCGCAAATCAACGACCACTCGCCATCTGGGATGATCTGCATTGTTTTCCCGTATCCGCTGTGAACTTTGTTGTTGTCGACTGCATCCGGCATCAGAGGTTCGAATACAGTTTGATACTCTGTAAAATCCTCGTTCCACGTTTTCTCAAGCGCTTCAAAAAAGAGTTCTCTCAGGCGTTTGAACTGTCGTCTTCGCTCAAATCCGGCCATTCCCTCCCATTTCATTTTCCGTTGCTCCCGAAGCCATTGTCTCCGCGTTCTGTCTTTTCAAGAGATTCGACCTCAACCAGTTCGACACGCTCATACGGAATGATAATCAACTGCGCAATCTTGTCCCCTTCCGATACGCAGTACATTTCGTCGCTCGTGTTGACCAGCGTCACCATGATCTCGCCGGTATAAATATGGTGCAGAACGACACGTTCACGCGCTTCCCTGATATCCAATGGGTCATCCCGCACGCGGGCGCGTTCCTCCCCATTCTGGCTGATCGGTTTGAGAGCTTCGCGCTGATGCTGCGCTTCTCCAAACCCGACCGGCGTGCAGATATTATGCAGGACATGGCGCGCGTCTATTATGACCTGGCTGGTTTTTCCGAGCAGAAGCAGCTGGAACTGCTGCTGCGGAACGTGGACGAGACGCATCTGCTCTATGGCTCCGACATGCCATACACCAATCTTTCCGCCTGCTTTGGGCAGATGGAGGCGCTGGAAAAAACGCAAAAGCTCACAGAGCATCAGAAGCAGCTAATGTTCACCGATACAGAACCTATCAGGGCTGACACGAAATCCGAACAGCATACAGTATGAGCGCTCCCCCGCAGCTTCGGCTGCGGGGGTTTTATCTCCTCGCCAAAAGCTCACCCCCCGAAAAAATCAGCGCGTATTTTGTCAATTTTTGTAGACAAACCGGTGGCGCTATACTATAATGGTCAGGCTTGATATCCGGTTGACTTTCACCTCTGGGGGTTACGCTGATGAATGCGAGGGCTTGGAGCTGGAGGATGCTGACGCTTTTGCCTCTGGTTCTTTTTTTGCTGCTGATTTTATGGATTTTTGTGTTCCCGGCGAAGCGCGCCGCTGCCTCCGCAACGGATGCGGAGGTCGCATCCGGCGTGCAATGGCTTCAGGAGCAGGAGGCACACAGCCCCGACGACGTGGAAGCGGAGCTCAAGGCCATCCGTCAGGCGGAGCTGGATGCGATGCGGGACGAATGGCGCGCAAAGCTCTACAGCGGAGAAATTTCCGTCTGGTCGCTGTTTGAGGATTACGCCATGCTCGGCGACTCCAGAACGTCAGGCTTCACCTATTATGGCTATCTGGCCCCTGAGCGCGTGTTCGCCGACTCCGGCGCGACCATCAAAAAGGTCATTGACCACCTGGAGGAGCTTGTCGCGCTGAATCCGTCGATCATTTTCCTGACCTATGGCATCAATGACGTCGGCATCGGGTACTGGCCAACGCCAGAGGATTATGTAAACGAAATCAACAACACACTTGCCCTGCTCAAGGAGCACCTTCCGAACGCCACGGTCTATGTCTGCTCCATCATCCCTGCCCTTGAACCCGCGTTCAAGCGCGGCCCCGCATGGCGGGAGATCCCGGACTACAACGACGCCGTGCGCGCCTTTTGCGAGGAAAATGGCACGCCGTACGTGGACATTACGCAGCTCTGCGAAGAACACACGGATCTTTATCAGGACGACGGCGTGCACCTGCTGGGCGGCTTTTACCCGCTTTGGGGTACCGAACTGATTGCTGAGGTATATGATTATGTCTTTGCCCTTGAATCAAACGAATCCGCAGCTGAATGACCTGCTGCTGCGCGGCGGAAGCAGCCTTTCGCCGGAGCTGAAGGAGCAGGCGATTGACGATATTCTGGCCGAATTCGGCTCTGCACCCACAAAAAAAGCGGCCAAGCAGGCCGTTCCGGCGCAGAAGCAGCCCGCTTCCCCTGCCCCATCCGCCCCGCTTGTGATCGATGGGGTCGACTTTTCAGAGTTTTTGGACAACGCTCCGGCCAGCCGCAAAACCGCCGCTGCCCCCATTCCCGACCCGCAGCCCATCCGCGAGCCGGTGAAAACGCCGGAAGCCAACAAGCCCCCCGCGCCGGAAAAGTCCGCTGTCACAGAAGACGCGCCTGCTCCGGACACTGCTGCTGCGCAGCCTGCGGCCCGCCGCGTGGGAATCGTGAGCATCCTCCTGCGCATTTTCGCCTTTGCCGCCGCTCTGGCGACCGCGGGCTTTCTCTACACGCAGACGATGCAGAACCGGCAGAGCAGCGCGTCCTTTGACGCTGTCAGCAGTGCCGTTCTGCAATCGATCGATCTGACGGATATGCAGGAGGCGGACGCGCAGATGGTGCGGCGGCTCTATGGCTTTGCACCGTCTGAAATGGACGGCTGCCTGCTCTATTATCCGGCCACAAATATGGGGGCACGGGAGCTGCTGCTCGTCAAGCTCTCCGATCTCTCGCAGCAGACGTCCGTTTCTGACGCCATTCAGGCCCGCAGGCAGACGCAGATGAAGAGCTTCGAGGGCTATGGCGTTGAACAGTATGATCTGCTCTCCAACTCCGTTGTGGAGATACAGGGAAATTATATCCTGTTCGTTGTGCATGAGAACGCAGCCGTTGCCGCGCAGGCGTTTCTGAAAGCGCTTTAAGGAGGAACCGTCGTGAATCTGAGCACGCTCTTTTTTGTCTTCGCGTTTCTCCCGGTCAGCCTGATCCTGTACCTGGTCTGCCCACGTGTCTGCAAGAACGCACTTCTTGTTCTGATCAGCTTCGTTTTTTATGCATGGGGTTCTCCGGTCTATCTGCTGCTTCTGCTGCTGGTAACGGTTTTCAACTATTGCGTCGGCCTGGACATCGGCAATTGCGCAGAATTGGGGCAGCGCGGCACAAAATTCCTTCTTGTGATCGGCGTGCTGTTCAATCTGCTGCTTCTCGGCTTTTACAAATACGCCGCATTTGCCATCGAAACGCTCAACGCCATTTTGCCGTTCACGCTGAACGCGCCGTCTGCGGCGCTTCCGCTCGGCATTTCCTTCTTCACCTTCCAGAACCTGTCGTATCTTTCGGACGTTTACCACCGTCGCGTGCCCGCGCAGAAAAATCCGCTGGATTTCTGCCTTTATGTCAGCTTTTTCCCGAAAATGATCTCCGGCCCGATCGTCGAGTACGCACAGTTCGAGCCGCAGCTGAAATCGCATCCGGTGACGCTGTACAAGGTTTCCGAAGCTGTCCCGATGCTCGTTCTTGGCCTTGCAAAAAAGGTGCTGCTGGCCGATAATCTCGGTGCCGCGTTCCAGAGTATTTCCGCACTCTCATCCGGTTCGCTTTCCGGCGGGTCGGCGTGGCTCGGCGCGATCTGCTATTCGCTTCAGCTCTACTTCGACTTCAGCGGCTATTCCGACATGGCCATCGGCATGGCGAAGCTGTTCGGCTTCGACTTTGACGCTAACTTCGACCATCCCTACCTCTCTGCTTCCCTGACGGAGTTCTGGCGCAGATGGCACATTTCCCTTGGCCGCTGGTTCCGTGACTATGTGTATATCCCGCTTGGCGGCAGCCGTGTAAGCACGCCAAAGTGCATCCGCAACCTGCTGATCGTCTGGACCCTGACCGGCCTGTGGCACGGCGCGTCGTGGACATTCGTGGTATGGGGCCTGTATCACGGGATTTTGCTGCTGCTGGAAAAGTATCCGCTCAAAGGCATCCTTGCAAAGACGCCCTCCCCGATTCGCCATATTCTGACGCTGCTGGCCGTCATCGTCGGCTGGGTGCTGTTCTTCTCTCCTGATTTTTCCTCGGCGATTTTCTATCTTGGGCGGATGTTCGGTGCCGGGAGCCGCGCGTTTTGGGATTCCACCGCAAAATACTATTTTGCAGCAAACTGGAAGCTTCTTGTACTCGGCATTCTTGGCTGCGGCCCATGGATTCGGACGCTTTACCGGCATCTCGTGTTCTCGCGGCGCAGTCCTGGCCTTGTGCTTTCTGCGCTGCTTCTGATCGGCATTTTCCTGCTTTGCGTCCCGTATATGACGAACGCCACCTACCAATCCTTCCTCTATGCTCAGTTCTAAGCGAGGTGATCCCATGAATCCGCAAAAAAAGCGCAGGCAGGACTCTGAAAAGCAGCAGCTGATCCTTCAGCGCAACAGCCAGCTGCATGGAGTCCTTCTGGCCGCGCTGCTTGCCGTGGTTCTGCTTGCCTTCGGCCTTGTCAATCTGCTTCACACGAAGCGCGATTTCTCGGAAAATGAGAACCGAAAGCTTCAAGCCTATCCAGCGCTGACGGCGGCTTCAGTTCTGGACGGAAGCTTTATGTCGAAGCTGCAGTCTGCCTTTGCAGATCAGTTCTTTGCGCGCGACCACTGGATTTCCGCCAAGCTGCGGATCGACCAGCTGCTTGGGCAGAAGGAGTCCAACGGCGTTTACCTTTGTCAGGACAATTATCTGATTGAGATCCCGGAGGCCCCCGATCCGGCTGTGCTTGACCGGACGCTGACCGCGATGAAGGAGTTCGCCGCGAAGCACGATGATCTCCGCATGACGGCGATGATCGTCCCAAACGCCTCCCTCGTTATGCGCGATTATCTTCCTGCAAACGCGCCTGCGCACAATCAGCAGGAGGATCTGTTCACTGTCAATCAGGCGCTTTCGTCCTGTATGCAGTATGCAGATGTGACGCTGGCTTTGAAAGCCCACGTCAGGGACGGCGTTTTTTACCGCACTGACCACCATTGGACAAGCCTCGGCGCATACTGCGCCTTTGACGCCTCGGCGGAGCTGCTTGGGATCGAGACGCCGATCACGAACTATCGCGTCCATGTCCTGACCAACTCCTTTGAGGGCACGCTTGCCTCTAAGAGCGGCAAGCACACCGCCGAGGATACGATCACGGCCTATGAGCCGCTCGGCACCGATGTGAGCTACTATGTGCTCTACGACAGCACGCAGGAAAAGGCCGGCTCTGTCTTTGTCGATTCTGCGCTGGATACGAAGGATAAATACACCGTCTTTTTCGGCGGCAACCATCCGCTTGTCACCATCAAAACGACCGCAAATAATGGGAAAATCCTGCTGATTTTCAAGGATTCCTATGCGAATAGCTTCGTACCGTTCCTCATCCCCTACTATCAGCAGATCGTCATGATCGATCCGCGCTATTACTACGACGATGTAGAACAGCTTATGACGCAGCGCGGCGTGACCGATGTTCTTTTCCTCTACAATCTCAGTACCTTCTCCGCCGATACCGCGCTTGCGGATACGCTTGGCGCGGCAAGCTGAAAAGGACGGCTATTGGAACGAAAAGCAGGCATGACCGAAATCATGCCTGCTCCGGGTTCCTTCCTCATGTCTTATCAGAGCTGCAGCGAGTTGAGCACGCTGCAGCTCTGATTTGTATTTGAATTGCCTCCGTATATTATTTGCGCTCCATGGCGCAGAAGCCGCCGCAACCGAGGGTGAGCGTTTCGCCGGTATATTCGGCGATGCCGCCGCCGAGTAGGATCGTGCCGCTGTGCGGAAGCGTCCACGGGTTTTCCGAGCGGTTGCAGCAGACTGCCACGTTTTTGCCCTCATACTGCCGCAGCAGCATCAGACGTCCGCCGCCCGCTTCCAATACCAGAACCGTGCCGCGCCGCAGGGCGGGCGAAGCTTTTTTGACGCGCGCCAGTGAGCGGTAGAACGAGATTAAATTGCCGTCTTCCCTGCCCCACGGATAATACGCGCGGTTGAACGGGTCGCGGTAGCCGGTCATGCCCGCCTCGTCGCCGTAATAAATACACGGCATACCGGGGAGCATAAACTGTAAAAATGCCGCCATTTTGAGACGTTTTTTCCCCTCTGCAAGCTGCTCCGCCGTAAAGTGCCGCCGGGCCAGCTCTGTCCGGTCGCCGTTACGCGGATCGAGAATCGCGTTGATGGCGCGCGGGGTGTCGTGCGTGGACAGAATATTCATCACAGCCTGCAGCACATCGGGCGGGTAATTCTCCGCAATCGTGCGAATAGACGCGCCAAGTCCTGTCCCGTCATCCTCCCCGCGCACATAGCGCAGGATCGCCTTCTGCCACGGGTAGTTCATGACGGAATCGAGCTGCCGGTCGGTAAAATACCGGCGGCGGCAGTCATATGCGAGCTTGTTGGACGCATCCTCCCAGACCTCGCCGATCAGAATCGCGTCCGGCTTGACCTGCCGGATACGCTCACGCAGGCGTGCGAGAAACGCGTCCGGCAGCTCGTCGACGACGTCCAGCCGCCAGCCGTCCGCGCCAAGCTCCAGCCAGCGGACGACAACACTGTCGTCACTGTCAATGATATAGTCCATATAATCCGGGTTCAGCTTGTCAATGCACGGCAGCGTCGTGATCCCCCACCAGCTGTCGTAGACATTCGGATACTGCTTGAACCGGAACCAGCCGCGGTACGGCGAGGCCGGGTCATGGATCGCCTGCTGAAAATACGCGCTGCGGCTGCCGACATGGCTGAATACGCCGTCGAGAATGATCTTCATGCCCAGCGCGTGCGCCGCGCCGCAGAGCGCGCGGAAATCCGCCTCCGAGCCGAGCATGGGGTCGATGCGCTTGTAATCACAGGTATCGTACCGGTGCGTCGACCATGCATAGAAAATCGGATTGAGATATAAAATCTCCACACCGAGCGCGTGCAGATACGGAAGCTTTTCGCGGATGCCGTTCAGATTTCCGCCGTAAAAGTCGTTGTTGAGCACCTCGCCGTTGGCGTTCGGCAGATAGACCGGCACGTCGTCCTTGTTCTCATGCACCCAATAGGGCGTGATCTTCCCGGTCAGGTCACAAACTCCGGCCTGAAAAAAGCGGTCTGGGAAGATCTGATACATGATTGCGCCCGCGCAGTCGTCCGGGACGGGGAATTTTTCCTCCAGAACGCTGAGCTGCCAGAGGCCGCCGTCTTCCATGTTCGTGTCGCTTTCGCCCTGCTTGAACAGGCGGAACGCGCCATCCTGCGTGGTGATATGGAAGTAATAGAAATACAGTCCGGCATCGGAAATCGTCAGCTCTCCGCCCCAGGTATCGTAGAGCGTATCGTCTGACTGCTTTGCAAACGGGACACAGCGCAGCTCCGCACCGTTTTCCGCCTGCAAAACGAGGCCGACCGCCGTTGTGCGGCAGGAGCACGGGATCATGATGTGCAGCGTGCAGACCTCCTGCCGTTTGAGCGTTCCGAAGGGCGTTTTGAACTGCGAAAGCTTGCTGTCGAATAGAATTCTCATGTGGCGTACCGTCCATTTTTATCAGGGAAGGGGCCGACGATGCTTGTCGGCCCCTTCGGAATATTTGCTGTGGTGCTTACAGATCCCAGATTTCCCTGGCGTACTGCTCGACCGAGCGGTCGGAGGAGAAAATGCCGGCTCTTGCGATGTTTGTGAGGGACATCTTTGCAAAGCGGGTGCGGTCCTGATAGACCTCGACCGCGTGCGCCTTGGCAGCCTTGTAGCTTGCAAAGTCCGCGACGGTCATGTAGCTGTCGGCAGCGCCGAAGCGCGGCGTCAGGAGCGAAGCGGCGACATCGTCAAAGCGCTGCCCCAGCACGCCGGAGGTCAGCATTTGCAGAACTCTGTCAAGCTCCGGCGTCAGGAACTGGCGCGGGTCATAGCCGCGCTGCCACAGCGCCTGCACCTCGTCGGCCGTCATGCCGAACAGGAACATATTCTCGTCGCCCACGCGCTCACGAATCTCGACGTTTGCGCCGTCGAGCGTGCCGAGCGTGACCGCGCCATTGATCATCAGCTTCATGTTGCTGGTACCGGAGGCCTCCTTACCCGCAACGGAGATCTGCTCGGACAGGTCGGCAGCCGGGATGATGATCTCGGCCAGCGAGACTTTATAGTCTTCAATGAAGACCACCTTGAGCTTGTTCTGCACCTGCGGGTCAGAGTTTACAAGATTGGAAACGGCGACGATGAGCGAAATGATCTGCTTGGCCAGATAATAGCCTGCGGATGCCTTGGCCGCGAAGATGAATGTCTGCGGATAGACCGGCTTTTCCGGGTGATCCTTGATATCGTTGTAAAGCGTCAGGATATGCAGGACATTCAGCAGCTGCCGCTTGTATTCATGCAGGCGCTTGACCTGCACGTCGAAGATCGAATCCGGGTCGACATTGACACCGTTGTGCTTCGCGATATAAGCGGCAAGGCGTACCTTGTTCTTGCGCTTGATGGCCTGCAGATTTTCCAGAACATCAGGATCGTCACGGTATTGGAGCAGCGCTTCGAGCGCGTTCGCGTCGTTCAGGAAGCCGTCGCCGATGAGCGACTGCAGATAGCCGGTCAGGGCCGGGTTCGACTGGCACAGCCAGCGGCGGTACGCAATGCCGTTTGTGATGTTCAGGAAACGGCTGTGATCGAGATTATAATAATCCCTGAAGATGGTTTTTTCAAGAATATCCGTGTGCAGCTGCGAAACGCCGTTGATCTTGTGGCAGCAGGCCAGGCAAAGGTTCGCCATGCGGACCTCACTGTTCGTGACAGCGGCCATATACTCCCACTTGCCGGGATCGTTCGGATAGACGCAGTGCAGCTTTTCCATGAGGCGGCGGTTGATCTCCTGGCAGATGGCGTAAATGCGCGGCAGCTGCTCCCGGAACAGATCGACCGGCCAACGCTCAAGTGCCTCGGCCATGACGGTATGGTTGGTGTAGGAAAGCGTCGCGCAGGTGATCTCCCACGCGCGTTCCCAGCCGTAGTCGTGCTCGTCGACCAGCAGGCGCATCAGCTCTGGCACGCAGAGCGCCGGATGCGTATCGTTGATGTGCACGGCAACCTTGTCAGCCAGGTTATCAAGCGTATGGTAATTTTTCAGATGCTCGTTCAGGATCGACTGCAGTGAGCTGGACACCAGCAGATACTGCTGCCGCAGACGCAGACGCTTGCCGTTGATGTGGTCGTCTGCCGGATAGAGAACCTTCGAAATGGCCTCGGCCATGGTATTCTGCTCGAGCGCGCGGACATAATCGCCGCGCGAGAACGCGTTCATGTCAAAGCTCTGCGGCATACTGGCGCTCCAGAGCGTCAGCTTGTTGACGGCCTTGGAGCCATAGCCGGAAATGTACAAATCGTGCGGGACAGCAATGACGGACTGATAGCCTGTCTGGGCGGTCTTGAACTTGTCGCCGTCCATCCACTCGTGCACCTGTCCGCCGAAGCGAACCTCTACAGCGTCGTCCTTGCGGGTATGCAGCCACACATCGCCCATTTCGAGCCAGTTATCCGGGAATTCCATCTGCCAGCCGTCGACGATCTTCTGGCGGAAGATGCCGAACTCATATCGGATGGAGAAGCCGGTCACGGGATAATTCAGACCGGTCGCTGCATCCATATAGCACGAGGCCAGACGGCCCAGGCCACCGTTGCCAAGTCCGGCATCCGGCTCAAGCGCGCAGAGGCTTTCCAGGCTGAAGCCGAGATCATGCAGGATCTCCCCTGCCGGTTCCAGAAGTCCCATGTTGTACAGGTTGTTGCGCAGGCTCGTGCCGACCAGAAATTCCATCGACATATAATAGACCTGCTTGCGCTGCTCTGCACGCGTCTGCTCAACAAACGCACGGCGGTCGTCCTCCAGAAGCTCGCGCACGGCGACGCATACAGCGCGATATACCTGTTTTTCCGTCGCCATTTCGAGCGAGCAGCCGAACAGCCGGTCGCAGCATTCCTGTAAGTGCTGAAGAAGGTTCTCTTTTGTCATGCTTCTATATGTCCTTTTTCTCTAATATCTTTTTCAAGGGCGCTTACTGTCCGCAGACGTTCTGGAACAACGCCATGTATTTCTGCGCCGGAACGTCCCAGCTGGAATCGACCGCCATATCATTTTCGGCGAGGCGCAGCCATTTTTCCGGCTCATTATAGTACAGCGCAAGCGCGCGGTCAATGGCGGCGAGGAAATCGTCCGCATTGTAGCTCTGGAAGGTAAAGCCGCGCCCCGTCTCATCCGCTTCGTTATACGGCCAGACCGTATCCTTGAGGCCGCCTGTTGCGTTGACGACCGGGACGGAGCCCATGCGCATGGCAATGAGCTGCGACAGGCCGCATGGCTCGGATTTCGACGGCATGAGATACAGGTCGGACGCAGCGTAGACAAGGTTCGCAAGCCCGCCGTCAAAGAGCAGATTGACGGAGACCTTATCGCCAAACCGTTCACGCAGGGTGTTTAAGTACCATTCGTATTTTTCTTCGCCTGTGCCGATGATGACAAGCTGGATGCGGCGCTGGATCAGGCGCTCGGCGATGTAGCACAGCAGATCAATGCCCTTGTGCCCGACGAGACGCGTGACCATGGCCAGAACAGCTACGTCACGGTCCTCCGGCAGGCCGACGCGCTGCTGGAGGGCAAGCTTGTTTGCGATTTTCCCCTCGCGAAGCGTCTTTGCAGTGAAGTTCTGCGCGATGTTCTCAATCTTCGCGGGATCAAAAACCTGCATATCGATGCCGTTGGTGATTCCGGAGAAGTCTGAGCCTCTGCTTTGCAGAACGCCGTCAAGCCCGTGGGAATAGTACGGATAGCGCAGCTCCTGCGCGTATGTCTCGGAAACGGTCGTCACGCGGTCGGCTGTGACGATAGCGGACTTCATGAAGTTCGTGCAGTCGTCAAAGCGAAGGATCTCGTCGCAGCCTGCGCCAAGGCCCAGCACGTCATAGTTGAATTGCAGATTGCACTTGCCCTGATATTCGATATTGTGGATCGTAAACACGCTCTTCGCATCCGGGAAGCAGCCGCGGTATTCCGTTTTCAGCAGCAGCGGGATGAGCGCTGCCTGCCAGTCGTGGCAGCTGACGACGTCCGGCTGAAGCTCCAGATAGTTCATTGCTGCGAGGACGGCCTTGCTGAAATAGGCATAGCGTTCACCGTCGTCGGCAAAGCCGTAAACGCCGCCGCGGTTGAAATAGTGCTCGTTGTCGATGAAATAGATCTGGAGCTTCTTGCGGCGGGTCTTGAGGCGGAAAATGCCGACATATTCCCGCCGCCAGGCCAGCGGCACGTCAAACGCGCCTAAAAATTCTGTCTGCCACTTGCCGGAATACTTGATCTGACTGTAATATGGGATAAAGAGGCTGACATAGGTGCTCTTCTGCTGAGAAAGCGCAAGCGGAAGGGCCTGCATCACGTCACCGAGGCCGCCGGTCTTGACGAACGGCGCGGCCTCAGAGGCAACTACTGCGATTTTCATACGGTATCTCCTTTGTCGACCACAAGCGGGTGGTCAATTGAGCCGAGCAGCTTCGTGCCCGGGCGAATGGTGACATTTTTATCAAGGATGCAGTACCGGATCGATGCGCCCGCGCCGATCTTGCTTCCCTGCATGATGATCGAATCGCGAACCTCCGCGCCGTCTTCAATGTCGACCTCACGGAAGATCACGGAGTTTTCTGCCTTGCCGAACAGATGGCAGCCGTCGGCGATCAGGCAGTTCGCTGCCTGTCCATGGTAGCCGAAGAGCGTCGGGACGGCGTCGCGGACCTTGGTATAGATGGGGATCTCGCTGCGGAAGAGACTGCGGCGCACATCGGGTTCGAGCAGCTTCATGTTGTTGACAAAATACTCGTCCACGCTCTGGTTGAACAGCGCGACGTTATGGAACGGATAGACATTGACCTTCAGGTTGCCGGCATTGTACTCGGGCAGAATGAAATCCCGTTCCAGATGGTACTTCCCATGCGGGACCATCTCGCGGATGACCTGAATGAGCTTGTCGCGGCGCATGATGAACATACTCATGCCGACCAGATAATCCTCCGGCGCGCAGTAGTCAACAGCCAGATCGACGATCTTACCGTCGTCTCCGAGCTTGACGGCCAGCGGCTGACGGGTCTTGCCGTTGGCGCGGCCCGCCTTGGCAATAACTGTGATATCGCAGCCGGAGGCGATGTGCTCATCCAGAACTGCCGCAAAATTGATCGCGCACAGAACGGTCGTATCGGACAGCACGACATACTCCGCATCGCAGCGGCCGAGAACCGGCATGGCGGTCTGGAGCGCTTCGAGCTTGCCGCGGTAGGCTCCGGTATGGCCGGTGGCATACGGAGGCAGGAAGCGGACGCCCTCGCCCAGCTTGAGGTCCCATTCCTCGCAGTTGCCGAGGTGGTCCATCAGTGACTGGTAGTTATATTTTGTGACAATGCCGATGTTGCTGATCTTGGAGTTTGCCATGTTGGACAGGGCAAAGTCGATCTGGCGGTAGCGGCTGCCGAACGGGATGGAGGCCGAGGTTCGCTCACGGGTCAGCTCGCCCATGTTGTTGTCGTAGATATTGGAGAAAATAATGCCCATTGCTTCCATGTTCGTATCCCCCTCTCTCTTATACGATCGCGCCGGCATCGATCACGGTGCCCTCGGCGATGGTCTTGTCCTTGCCGATCACGCTGATCTTCCGTTCCTCGCCCTCAACATAATCGCCCACGCGGGCGCCGGCCTTGATATGGCAGCCCTCGGCGATGATGGCGCTGCGGATGACCGCGCCGTTTTCAATGGTCACATCCGGCATGATCACGCTGTCGGTAATTTCCACTCCCTTGCCGACCGTGCAGCCTGTGGAGATAATGGAGTGCGTAATGCAGCCCTCAATGTTGCAGCCCTCAGCGACGAAGCTCTCGCGGATCTCGGCAGACCGCGCGATATAGCTCGACGGCATGGCCTGATTTCTGGCGTAAATCTTATGACCAGCGGTGCCGTAAATATCAAACGCCGGATGCTTGCCGAGCAGATCCATGTTGGCCTCCCAGAGGCTGGAGATCGTGCCGACATCCTTCCAATAGCCCTCAAAGCGGTAGGCATACAATCTGTGACCCGCATTCAGAATGGCGGGGATGATATTTTTGCCGAAGTCATTTTCGCTGGTGCGGTCAGCCTCGTCCGCCTCCAGGAACGCCTTCAGCACGCTCCATTTGAAGACGTAGATGCCCATGGACGCATTCGTGCTCTTGGGCTTTTTTGGCTTCTCTTCAAATTCATAGATGGAACCGTCCTCGCGGGTATTCATAATGCCAAAGCGGGAGGCTTCCTTGAGCGGAACCTCGCGCACGGCGATGGTGCAGTCGGAATCACGCTGCTCATGGAAGCGGAGCATGGCGGCATAGTCCATCTTGTAAATATGGTCGCCGGACAGGATCAGCACGTTATCGGGGTTATAGCGCTCGATAAAAGGGATGTTCTGATAGATCGCGTTGGCTGTGCCCTTGTACCATTCGGAATTCTTGCTCTTGGCATAGGGCGGCAGGACCTGCACGCCGCCGTGCGAGGAGTTCAGACCCCACGGCTGGCCGTTGCCGATGTACTCATTGAGCTCCAGCGGCTGATACTGCGTCAGGATGCCGACCGTATCGATCTTGGAGTTTACGCAGTTGGAAAGCGGGAAATCGATAATGCGGTACTTGCCGCCGAACGGGACGGCAGGCTTGGCCGTGTTTTCCGTCAGAACCATCAAACGGCTGCCCTGACCACCTGCCAGGAGCATGGCGACACAACGTTTTTTCTGAAATTGCATAGCTGGATCTCCTCCTGTTTTTTCCTTTGTTCCTGTTTTATTTCTCCGGTTTATTTCTGATATGCTTATAAAAGCAAACGCTCATCGGCGGGACACGGAACACGCCGCTGTAGGCGTATTCGCCCTGCGGCTGCTTGTCCTTTTCTGCGTGAACGGGCGCGGGCTGGAAATCGTATCCGCCGAACTGTGCGTCGTCGGTGTTGAGGACAGGTTGATACCATCCGGCCTTCGGCAGCGGCAGGCGGTAGCTCTCCCGCAGCACCGGGCAGAAATTGCACACGGCGATCAGCTCCTGGCCCTTGCGGCTGATGCGGCGGAAGGCGATGACGGAATTATCGCGGTCGTCGCAGGAAAGCCAGCGGAAGCCGTCCCAATCCGAATCGTTCTCCCACAGGCAGCGGTTTTCAAGATAAAAATGGTTGAGTGTACGGACGAAATGCTGCATTTTCTGGTGCTTCTCATAGCCGAGCAGCAGCCAGTCGAGCCCCTGCGTATAATTCCATTCGATGAACTGCGCAAATTCGTTGCCCATGAAGTTGAGCTTCTTTCCGGGATGCGCCATCTGGTAAGCAAAGAAGGTACGCAGATTGTTGAACTTATCATCGTAATTGCCCGGCATTTTATTGACGAGCGAGCATTTGCCGTGCACGACCTCATCGTGGCTGAGCGGCAGAATAAAATTCTCGGAATAGGCATACGTCATGGAAAACGTCAGCGCGTTATGGTCGCCCTTTCTCCACAGCGGATCGAGCGACATATATTGGAGCATATCGTTCATCCAGCCCATGTTCCATTTGAACAGGAAGCCGAGGCCGCCATCATAATCAGGCTTGGTGATCAGCGGAAAGGCTGTGGATTCCTCAGCGATCATCATGACCGCAGGATTGGCCTGGAACGCAGCCTCGTTGAGCCTGCGCAAAAACTCAATCGCTTCGAGATTTTCCCGGCCCCCAAATTTGTTGGGCTTGAACTGTCTGCGATTATAGTCCAGATACAGCATGGACGCAACTGCATCGACTCGAATTCCGTCGACGTGAAAATAACGAAGCCAGTAGCAGGCATTGGAGATGAGGAAGGACTGCACCTCGGGCTTGCCATAATCGTAGATACGGGTCATCCAGTCCGGGTGCTCGTTCATCATCGGGTCGGAAAGCTCGTAGCAGCAGGTCCCGTCAAACTCAAACAGGCCGTTTTCGTCCTTCGGGAAGTGCGCAGGCACCCAGTCGAGGATGACGCCGATCCCGGCCTTATGGCAGGTGTCGACAAATTGCATGAGCTGCTTCGGCGTCCCGTAGCGGTGGGTCGGGGCGAAATAGCAGGTGATCTGATAGCCCCACGAGGGGTCGTAGGGATATTCCATGATGGGCAGCAGCTCGATATGCGTATAGCCCATATCCTTGACATAGGGAACCAGCTCCGCCGCAAGCTCCTCATAATTGAGATAGCTGCCGTCTTCATGCCGTTTCCACGAGCCTGCGTGGACCTCGTAGATATTGACCGGGCGTTTGATCGCGGACTGCTTTGCGGTGCGGGCACGATAGAGCGCGTCATGCCACTCGAAGCCGTCCGGCGGATCGATCATGCTGGAGGTGTCCGGCAGCGCGCAGCAGCGGTTTGCGTAGGGATCGGTCTTGTAGACTATGCGGCCGTCCGGGCCGGTCACGCAGTATTTATAGGCTTGTCCTGTCTTCGCATAGACGGAGACGGCCTCCCATACGCCCTCCGAGATCTTCCGCATGGGAAGATCCTCCGTATTCCAGAAATTAAAGTCGCCGACGACGCTTATGGACTGCGCGTGCGGCGCCCAGACGCGGAACACAAATCCCTCGCCGTCCTCGCGCGCGTGACAGCCGAGAAATTCACAGGCGTCTGCCGCAGGGCCAGAATGGAACCGTTTTAAAAATGCTGCCAGCTTCTGCATGCTGAGCTCCTCTCTTTCTTTTGAAACCGCCCTAGGGCGATATATAAAATCCGTGGATCTTATTCCAATCCTATTATACCGTTTTGTATGCTGCAATGCAAGTGAAATCCGGCCTTTCCGCGCCGGTTCGTCTATATTTGGAAAAATCCTCAAAAATCACGCCGGACTCTTGACTTCATCGACAAACTGTGTTAAAGTTTGATATAATGAATGCCATGACGAAACCAAGTACGCCCCGATCCATCCTGTCCAGAGAGCTGCCGTTTGGTGCAAGGCAGCACAGGCATCCGGGCGGAATACCTTTCCGAGCAGCTTCCTGAACGCGGTCTGCCCGCAAGTAGGCGAAGACGGGTGCGCCCGATACCGCGCAGTGGGCATGATCGTGCCCGTTGAGGCCGCGCAGGCGGTAAATAGAGGTGGTACCACGGGAGCTTCTCGTCCTCTGCACTTTTTCAGAATGTGCAGCGGGCGTTTTCTTTTATCTGCGATCCGCTGCAAGGGAGGATTTTGTATGGTCATTACTGATTTTCTGGAACGGAACGCAAGACTTTACGGGTCTGACATTGCGCTGGTCGAGGTCAATCCGTCGGAAGAGCGCGACAGCGCCGTTACCTGGCGCGAGGCGAGTCTGATCGCCGAGGCGCAGCCCGACGCGCCGTACCGGCGGGAGCTTTCATGGCGGGATTTTGACCGCCGGGCCAATCGGTTTGCAAACTTCCTTCTGAGCCAGAATGTCCGGCGCGGCACGAAGGTCGGCATTCTGCTGATGAACTGTCTGGAATGGCTGCCGATTTATTTCGGCATTCTCAAGGCCGGGTGCATCGCCGTTCCGCTCAACTTCCGGTATGCGTCCGATGAAATTTCCTACTGCCTTGATCTGGCAGATGTGGAGGTGCTGGTCTTCGGGCCGGAATTTGTTTCACGGCTCGACCCGATTCAGGCAGGCCTGACGCGGGTAAGACTCCAGCTGTTTGTGGGCCGGAATGTGCCGGACTACGCCGAGGACTGCCGCAGACTGATGGGCTTCTGTTCGTCTAGCGTCCCGCCCATCGCGCTGGACGAAGACGACGACGCGGCGATCTACTTCTCATCCGGCACGACCGGCTTCCCGAAGGCGATCCTGCACCGGCACAGAGCGCTTGTCTGCTCCTGCGTGACCGAACAGCACCACCATGGGCAGACAAAGGACGACGTGTTCCTATGTATTCCGCCGCTCTATCACACGGGCGCGAAAATGCACTGGTTCGGGAGCCTCATTTCCGGCGGAAAGGCCGTGCTTCTGCGCGGCGTGAAGCCGGAGTGGATCCTGCGGACGGTCACGGAAGAAAAATGCACCATCGTCTGGCTGCTGGTCCCCTGGGCGCAGGATATTCTGGACGCCATTGAATCCGGGCGCGTCAATCTTGAGCACTATCTGCTCGACCAGTGGCGGCTCATGCACATCGGCGCGCAGCCGGTCCCGCCCAGCCTCATCAAGCGCTGGCTCAAATACTTCCCGCACCACAAATACGACACAAACTACGGCCTCAGCGAGTCCATCGGCCCCGGCTGTGTGCATCTTGGCGTGGACAACATCGAAAAAATCGGCGCGATCGGCAAGGCCGGCTATCTCTGGCAGACGCGCATCCTTGACGAGCGAGGGAACGATGTTGCGCCCGGCGAGATCGGCGAGCTTGCCGTCAAGGGACCCGGCGTCATGAAATGCTATTATAAAAACCCGGAGGCGACTGCCGAGATCCTGCACGGAGACTGGCTCTGGACGGGCGACATGGCCCGTGAGGACAAGGACGGGTTCATTTATCTGGTTGACCGCAAGAAGGACGTCATCATTTCCGGCGGCGAAAATCTCTATCCCGTACAAATCGAAGATTTCCTGCGCAGAAATGAGAAAATCAAGGACGTGGCAGTGATCGGCCTGCCGGATCAGCGGTTGGGCGAGATTGCAGCGGCAATTATTGAGCTGAAGGACGGCGCAGACTGCACGGAGACGGAAATTCAGGACTTCTGCCGGGAGTTGCCGCGCTATAAGCGCCCGCGCCGCGTGATCTTCGCAAAAGTCCCGCGCAACCCGACGGGGAAAATCGAAAAGCCCGTTCTGCGGCAGATCTACTGCGGCGGAAGACTTGTCGAGGAGCAGACAAAGGCATAACCTTCCCAAGCTTGACGAATGCAGTCGAAATGATTAAAATATAATGATAATTTTCATGCGGCTGAGCCGCGAACAGGAGGAATCTCGATGAAAACCCTGATGCTCGGCAACGAGGCTGCCGCGCGCGGCCTGTACGAGGCCGGATGCAGCTTTGTCTCCAGCTATCCCGGCACACCCAGCACGGAGATCACGGAATGCGCTGCCAAATATCCGGAAATTTACGCAGAATGGGCGCCTAACGAAAAGGTAGCGATGGAGGCTGCGTTCGGCGCAAGTCTGGCAGGCTACCGCAGCTTCTGCGGCATGAAGCACGTCGGCTTGAACGTCGCAGCCGACCCGCTGTTTACGCTGTCCTATACCGGTGTGCGCGGCGGTCTTGTCATCGGTGTGGCGGACGACGCGGGCATGCACTCGTCGCAGAACGAGCAGGATTCGCGGCACTATGCCATTGCGGCAAAGCTGCCGATGCTCGAACCGTCGGACGCAGCGGAATCGCTGGCGTTTGCGAAGCTGGCGTATGAGATCTCCGAGAAGTTCGATACGCCGGTGCTTCTTAAAATGTGTACCCGCGTTGCGCATTCGCAGAGCGTGGTGGAGCCGTCTGACAGACAGGAATTCACGCCTGTTCCCTATGAAAAGAATATCGCCAAATTTGTCATGATGCCAGCCTGCGCCAAGGCGCGGCACCCCATTGTGGAGCAGCGGACGCTAGCCTTGCAGGCATGGGCCGAGACAGCGGAGATCAACCGCATGGAGGACGGGGCCGACCATTCGATTGGCCTGATCGCGTCCTCGACCAGCTATCAGTACGTCAAAGAGGTCTGCGGCGACCGGTACCCTGTTCTGAAGCTTGGCATGGTCAATCCCCTGCCGGTGAAAAAAATTCAGGCGTTCGCCAAAAACGTTGAGAAAGTTATTGTCGTCGAAGAGCTGGACGGGATCATTGAGGCGCATTGCCGTGCCATCGGCGTACAGAACGTCACCGGCAAGGAGCTGTTCGGCTGCATCGGCGAATTCAGCCAGAATTACATAGCAGAAAAGCTCGGTATGCCTGTCCATTCTGGAAAGAAGCTGGACGAAGCCGTTCCAGCCCGTCCGCCGGTCATGTGCGCGGGCTGTCCGCACAGGGGTCTGTTCTATACGCTGAAAAGGAACAAGCTGACAGTGCTGGGCGATATCGGCTGCTATACGCTGGGCGCTGCCGCGCCGCTTGCCGCCATCGACACGACCATCTGCATGGGCGCGTCCGTTTCGGGTCTGCACGGGTTCAACAAAGCCTCCGGCGAAAAGAACGCAGTGAACACCGTCGCCGTCATCGGCGATTCGACGTTCATGCACTCTGGCGTGACAGGACTGATCAACATTGCGTATAACGAATCGACCTCGACCGTTATCATTCTCGACAACTCCATCACCGGCATGACCGGCCACCAGCAGAACCCGACGACTGGCTTCAATCTCAAGGGCGACCCCTGCACAAAGATCGATCTGGAAGCGCTGTGCCATGCCGTCGGTATCCGCCGGGTGCGGGTCGTCGACCCGTATGATCTTGCCGCCTGCGACAAGGCGGTCAAGGAGGAGCTGGCAGCGGACGAGCCGTCGGTCATTATCTCCCGCCGTCCGTGCGCGCTGCTCAAATACGTCAGACACCCCGGCCCCATCGAGGCAAAGCCCGAAAAATGCGTAGGCTGCAAATCCTGCATGAAGCTCGGCTGTCCGGCCATCAGCGTGATAGGCGGAAAAGTGCAGATCGACAACACCCTCTGCACAGGCTGCGGCCTGTGCCGCCAGCTGTGCCATAAGGGCGCGCTGGGCGAATGAGACAAGGAGGCACTGTCATGGATACGAAAAATATTATGATTGTCGGCGTCGGCGGACAGGGCACGCTTCTGGCCAGCAAGCTTCTGGGCAGAATTCTGCTGGAAAACGGCTATGACGTGAAGGTCAGCGAGGTTCACGGCATGAGCCAGCGCGGCGGCAGCGTCGTGACCTACGTGCGCTATGGCGAGAAGGTCTACTCTCCCATTATCGACAAGGGTGAGGCCGATTTTGTCCTCTCGTTTGAGCTTTTGGAAGCGGCCCGGTGGGCTGAATATCTGAAGGAGGGCGGCGTTCTGCTGACCAATACGCAGAAGGTCAACCCCATGCCGGTCATTACCGGCGCGGCGGAGTACCCGAAGGCGCTGGAGAAAAAGCTTGCGGCGCTTCCCATCCGCCTCGACGCGATGGACGCGCTGGGGCTTGCGCTCAGAGCGGGCTCGGCCAGAGCCGTTAATCTTGTGCTGCTGGGCAGACTCAGTCGGTATTTCCACTTTACGGACGGGCAGTGGCAGGACGCGATTGAGAAGAGCGTCCCGGCAAAATTCTTCGAACTCAACAAGAAAGCCTTTGCGCTCGGCGCGGAGGCATAAGCATAAGGAGAACCCATGGAACGGTATTATCAGAAGGAAATCGAATGCGCCAGCCGGGAGCAGATCCGGACATGGCAGGACGAGCGGCTCGTCCGTCAGGTGCGTCATGTGTGGGACAATGTGCCCTATTACCGCGCAAAGATGGAGGCGGCGCACGTTGCGCCGGACGATATCAAGGGCCGGGACGATCTTTACAAGCTGCCGTTTTTGAGCAAAGCCGATCTGCGGGAGGCATACCCGTTTGGTCTTCTGGCAGAGCCGCTGGAAAAGTGCATCCGCATCCACTCTACCTCCGGCACGACCGGCAAGCGCGTCGTCGCGTTTTACACGAAGGAGGATATTGACCTCTGGAACGACTGCTGTGCGCGTGCGCTGGCAGCCGCGGGTGCAGGCCCGGAGGATGTATGTCAGGTCGCGTATGGCTACGGCCTGTTCACCGGCGGCTTCGGACTCAACGGCGGCAGTCAGAAGCTCGGCTGCCTGACGCTGCCGATGTCCTCCGGCAACACCGACCGGCAGCTGCAATTTATGGAGGATCTCGGTTCGACCGTTTTGTGCTGCACACCGTCTTACGCGGCGTATCTGGCTGAATCTATTCACGAGCGCGGCTTGCGGGACAAGATCCATCTGAAGGCCGGCATTTTCGGCGCAGAAGCATGGAGTGAGCAGATGCGTCAGGATATCCAGAAGAGCCTCGGCATCAAGGCGTATGATATCTATGGCCTGACGGAGCTTTCCGGCCCGGGTGTTGCGTATGAATGCAGCGCGCAGGCCGGTATGCACATCAACGAGGATCATTTTATCGCAGAAATTATCGACCCGGATACCGGCGAGGTGCTGCCGGAGGGAACACAGGGCGAGCTGGTGTTTACGTCGATCACGAAGCAGGCCTTCCCGCTGCTGCGCTACCGCACGCGCGATATCTGCATTCTGCGTCATGAGGACTGCCCCTGCGGGCGGACGCATATCAAGATGTGCAAGCCCATGGGCCGCAGCGACGATATGCTGATCGTCAAGGGCGTAAACGTCTTCCCGTCGCAGATCGAGACGGTGCTGCTCGAACAGGGCTACACATCCAACTATCAGATCGTGGTCGACCGCGTCAACAACTCCGACACGCTCGATGTGCTCGTCGAGATGACGCCGGAGCACTTCTCTGACTCTCTGGCCGAGATCACGCAGCGTGAAAAGAGCCTTGTCGCCGCGCTCAAGGCAATGCTCGGCATTTTCGCACAGGTGCATCTTGTTTCCCCGAAATCCATCGCCCGCAGTGAGGGCAAGGCCATCCGCGTCATCGACAAGCGCAGGATCTAAGGAGGAAAAGGCTATGGCGATTCATCAGATTTCCGTATTTTTGGAAAACCGGGCCGGGCAGCTGGCTGAGATCACGGCGCTGCTTGCAAAAAACAATATCGATCTACGCGCGATTAATATTGCCGAGACGAGCGATTACGGCGTGCTGCGCCTCATTGCCAGCCACGAGCCGGAGGCGTGCCGCGTACTGCGCGAGAACGGATTTATCTTCTCGGCCAGCGAGGTCGTCGCCGTCGGCGTGCCGGATGAGCCGGGCGGGCTGAGCCGCCTGCTGCAGCTTCTGGCAGAAAGGCAGATCGACGTCCAATATATGTATTCGATTTTCGGCCAGCCGAACGGGATGGCCTATATGATCCTCCGTGTTGCAGATCCGGCAGAAGTCTCGTCGCTGCTGCACACGAACGGAATGCAGCTTGCCGGTGCGGCAGAGCTCGGCATTGTTTCATCAGATCAGGAAAGGCAGGAATAAACGATGCAGGAAATGAGCAGAAAAAACAAATTATTCACCGACTCCGTCATTCGCCGCATGACGCGTGTGAGCCTTGCGTGCGGCGCGATCAATCTGGCGCAGGGCTTCCCGGATTTTGACCCGCCCAAGGCGCTCACCGACCGTCTGGCCGAGGTCAGCGCACTCGGCCCGCACCAGTACCCCATCACGATGGGCGCGCCGAACTTCCGGCAGGCGCTGGCGCGTAAGGCTGGTCGCTTCATGGGCCGCACGCTTGACCCGGAAACGGATATGGTCGTGACCATCGGCTCGACCGAGGCCATGGTCGACACGATCTTTGCCCTGACGAACCCCGGCGACAAGATCATCATGTTCTCCCCGTATTTTGAGAATTACCGCGCGCAGGCCATCATGGCTGACTGTGAGCCGGTTTTCGTTCCGCTGGTACCGCCGGAGTTCAATTTCGACGCAAATGTGCTGGAAGACGCGTTCAAGCAGGGCGCGAAGGCCATTCTGATCTGCAACCCATCGAACCCGTCCGGCAAGGTCTTCACCTATGACGAGCTGAAGCTCATTTCCGAGCTGTGCATCAAGTATGACGCGTTTGCCATTATGGACGAAGTCTATGAGCATATCGTCTATAACGGCCACAAGCATATCTACATGAACAGCCTGCCCGGGATGTGGGAGCGGACGGTCAGCTGCTCAAGCCTGTCCAAGACGTATTCCATCACCGGCTGGCGGCTCGGCTACGCCATCGCGCCGCAGCCCATTATGGACCGCATCAAGCAGTACCACGACTTCAATACCGTCGGCGCGCCGTCTCCGCTGATGGAAGCCGCCGTTGTGGGCCTCGATATGCCGGACAGCTATTATCAGGAGTTCGGCGCGCATTATGCGCACATGAAAAAGCTGTTCACCGGCGGCTTAAAGCAGATCGGCATTCCGTTTACCGACCCGCAGGGCGCGTATTTCGTACTGGCTGATATCGGCCCATATATGCGCAAGGGCGAATCCGATGTGGATTTCTGCCTCGAAATGGCCGAAAAGGTCGGCGTGGCCTGCGTTCCCGGCACGTCGTTCTTCAATGAGAACATCAATCACATCGTCCGCGTCCACTTTGCCAAGAAGGACGAGACGCTCTATGAGGCGCTTGAACGCCTTTCCCATCTGAAGGAAAAAATGGGCTGATATCAAAAGCAGCGGCTTCCGAACCGGAGGCCGCTGCTTTTGCATAGCAGATGTTTTTTTCTCACATACTATCCCGACTTAATATTGGAAAGCGGGGATGCGTATGAAGGGATTTGCAATGCTGAGGATCGGCGAGGTCGGCTGGGTGGAAAAGCCCCGTCCGGTATGCGGGCCGTTGGACGCGGTCTGCCGTCCGCTTGCGGCGGCAGTCTGCACGTCGGACGTGCATACGGTCTGGGAGGGCGCAGTCGGCGACCGGCACGACCTGATCCTGGGGCATGAATGCTGCGCGGAGGTTGTGGAGACCGGCGCGCTGGTAAAGGACTTTCAGCCAGGCGACCGGGTGCTTGTTCCGGCCATCACGCCGGATTGGAGTTCATTGGAGGCACAGGCGGGCTATGCGATGCACTCCGGCGGAATGCTGGCCGGATGGAAGTTTTCGAATATCAAAGACGGCGTATTTGCAGAGTATTTCCATGTAAACGACGCTGACGGCAATCTGGCGCATCTGCCGGAGGGTATGGATATTCTGGAAGCCTGCATGCTTTCGGATATGGTGCCGACCGGCTTTCACGGCGCGGAGCTGGCGGACGTGCAGTTCGGCGATACAGTGCTCGTGGTCGGTATCGGCCCGGTCGGACTAATGTCTGTGGCGGGCGCAGCCCTTCGGGGCGCGGCCAGAATCCTTGCGGTCGGAACACGGCCCGTCTGCGTAGAAGCAGCGCGGCAATATGGCGCTTCCGATTTTATCAGCTACAAAGACGGCCCCATTGACGAGCAGGTTCTGGAACTGACAGGCGGTAAGGGCGTCGACTGCGCAATCATTGCGGGCGGCGATGCGGATACGTTCATTCCGGTCATAAAGGCTCTGAAGCCGGGCGGAAACATCGGAAATGTCAATTATCTCGGCAGCGGAGAATATGTGCGCCTGCCGCGTGCGGAGTGGGGCGTCGGGATGGGCCACAAGCAAATAAACGGCGGTCTCATGCCGGGCGGACGGCTGCGGATGGAAAAGCTGGCCGCGCTCATGACAAACGGGCGGCTCGATGTAAAGCCGCTGATCACGCACGTTTATGACGGCTGGGACGCGCTGCCGCAGGCGCTCCGGCTCATGAAGGACAAGCCGCGCGATCTTATTAAGCCGGTTGTGCGGTTATGATGGCTCGGAACCGGCTGTCAGATTGAGATAGTAATATTCCGTCTGCGCGGACAGCGGAACAGCGTTCCCCTGTCCGTCAAACTCAAAATTTTGCCCATAGATCGTAACCAGACCGCGCGTATCCAGACGCGCGGTCTGGTTTTGCAGTGTCAAAGCGCTTCCGGTTGTCATAATTCCATAACCGTCAACTAATTCATTATAAAATCCAAAGAAATCGAAGCTGTGCGGTTTGCGGAAAACAGCTTCAACGCAGACCGTGCCGCCTGCCGGGATGGTGATCTCCGCTGCGGCATAGCAGACACGCTGAACGGTTTCCGCGTCCTGGAGCAGATCGTCCAGCCGGCCCTCACTGTAACGTTCGGCGGGTGTGGCGGAGCAGATGCCGTACTGCGTCAAAAGCTCCGCGGCGGCTGCTACAAGCCGTTTTACCTCGTCGGCAGGGGCGTCCGCGCCGAGCTGCGCGGCGGCGATCTGCCGCAGAAGCTCCGCAAGGGGCAGTTCCGTGCGCGTCACGGTTCCTTCGAGCGTATCCAGCTCCTTCCCCTGTTCGCAGCTGCCGTCCGTATAGCCCTGCATAGCGCAGCCGGTCAGATCCTGCCCAAGCACGGCAAGCAGATGCTGTGACTGCCTGTGTTCGTTTGTAAAATAGCTGTACTGCGGCCGGCCTGTCGCTTCGTCCTGTCCATAACCGTTGATCCCGTAGGTCAGGATCGTTGTTTTTTCCGGGTCTGCGTCGACTGTGATCGCAAGGGTCGCCGCGTTTGCCGTCGTCTCGCCGGATGCGGTAAAGGAATAGACATAGACTGTCTGCTCCGGCAGTGTTTTCGGCGCGAGCGCGTCAGCCTGATAGCTGCCGGTCAACAGCGTCTGATACTCTGTCCAGCTTTCCGCGTGGCGGATATTCCAGCGTTCCTCCACGTTCTCCGGTTCGGGACTGGCCGGACCAAACCAGCCGGGGAACGCACCGGGATAGAGCGTGCTCTTCACAGCGACTCCATCTGCCGTCAGAACCGGTTGGAGCAAATTGAGGTCGCTGAGACTGGAAACGAAGGGATAAAGCGCCGTCACCGTGCAGTCCTCGCCGGAATCATTGCGGATCGTGTACCGGTCTGTCACTGTGATCGCGGCAGTATTCTCTTCGGCATAGGGTGCGCAGTCCAGCAGCAACTCCCGATCGGCAAAAAGCGCAGGCTCCGCCTGTGCCAGCGTCAGCGGAAAAACCGGGCCCGCATTGGACATAAAATCCGTTGCATCGACCGGCTTGGCCGGGGCGCTGCCGGGCGATTCGCCTGGAGAAGAAGCTGCGCAGCCGCAGAGCGCGGCGGTCAAAAGAAACGCAAGGAGCAGAGTTATCGTGCTTCGTACTGTTCGCATAGGTTTTCCCTCCTGATTCTTTCTGATAGTATATAAGACGAAATCTGCGCGCGATGGTTGCGTGAATGAAGAAAAAACACCCTCGCAGAAACTCCTGCAAGGGCGTTTTTCGTATCAGCAATAGAAATCCTTGATCTTTTTTGCGCGGGACGGGTGGCGAAGCTTGCGGATGGCCTTGTTTTCGATCTGACGGATGCGCTCACGCGTAACGCCGAAGATCTGACCGACCTCCTCAAGCGTGTGCGTGCGGCCGTCGTACATACCGAAGCGCATACGCAGCACGTCCGCCTCACGCTCGGTCAGTGTGCCGAGAATCTCGGTCAGCGCCTCAGAGAGCATGGCGTTGGATGTTGCATCGACGGGACCGGGGGTATTATCGTCCTCGACAAAGGAGCCGATGGTCGTATCCTCTTCATCGCCGACGGGCATATCGAGAGAGAGCGTATCAGCTGCAGTGCGGTTGGCTTCGATGATTTTTTCAATCGGGAGGTTCAGCTCTGCGGCGATCTCCTCCAGCGTCGGCTCACGGCCCAGCTCCTGTACGAGCTTGCGGTTGCAGCGGGTCGCCTTGTTGATGACCTCGACCATATGCACCGGGACGCGGATGGTGCGCGCCTGATCGGCAATGGCGCGGGTAATGGCCTGCCGGATCCACCACGTTGCATATGTAGAGAATTTGTTTCCCTTTGTATAGTCGAACTTATCGACCGCACGGATCAGGCCCGTGTTGCCCTCCTGGATCAGGTCCAGAATGTGCAGACCTCTGCCGGAGTATTTTTTTGCGATCGACACGACAAGGCGCAGATTGGCCTCAGTCAAGCGGTCCTTGGCCTTTTTATCGCCCTCGGAGACGCGCTTGGCCAGTTCGATTTCCTCCTCGGCAGTCAGCAGCTTGACCTGACCGATCTCCTTGAGGTACATACGCACCGGGTCATCCAGATTGTATTCTGCAGCAAGCTCCAGCGGGTCTACAAGCTCTTCCTCGTCGTTGTCGGGAACCTCGTCCATGTCCATACCAAGATCGTCGGAGACGTCCAGCTCCAGCTCAGGGCTGACGATCTGGATGCCCATCGCATCAAAGGTATCGTAAATATGCTCGATCTTCTCGACCGGCAGATCCAGCTTTTCCAGCTCGGCAGTCAGCTCGCTCGACTGAATGCTTCCTTCGCGCTTTGCCTTTGCGATCAGCGCGGAAACCGTTGCCATTGCGTCCTCAGTCGAGGGCTTCGGGTTCTTTGTGTTTGCCATTCTTTCGCTCATCCTCATTCATCTGGTAACATTGCCGCGCACTCGCGCAACTGTGTTATTATAACCCCAACTTTATCGTTTTGACAATGCCTGATTTGACTTTTTTTCTGTTTTTTCTTATGGTTCAGAAAAAATCGCGAGTCCGGCGTCCTCAGATCTCCATAATGACCGGCAGGATCATCGGATTGCGCTTTGTTGTCTTGAACAGATACCCGGACAGGTCGTTTTTGATGTTGGCTTTCAGCACACTCCAATCGCTGCGGCCATTCTGGCTGCACCGGTCGATGGCGTGCGCGGCGATCACACGCAGCTCTTCCATCAGGTTCTCCGACTCCTTCACGTAGACGAAGCCTCTTGTAATGATGTCCGGGCCGGTGATGACGCTGCCGTCCTCGCTGGAAATGTTGACGACCACGACAAGCATACCGTCCTGCGCCAGATGCTTCCGGTCGCGCAGAACGACGCTTCCGACGTCGCCGACGCCGGTGCCGTCGACCAGAATCCTGCCGGACGGAACGGTGCCGCCCCACTTGCAGGTGGCCTTTGTAAGCTCAAGCACCTTGCCGATATCGGAGATAAAAATATTCTTGGGATCCATGCCCATAGTCTGGGCCAGACGCGAATGTGCCTGCAGATGGCGCTGCTCGCCGTGGACGGGAATAAAGAATCTGGGCTTGAGCAATCCGTGGATGATCTTCAGTTCCTCCTGGCAGGCGTGGCCGGAGACGTGCAGGCCCTCAAGCTTGTCATAGATGACCTCTGCACCCTTGCGGTAGAGCTCGTTGATGATCTTGCCGATGGATTTTTCGTTTCCGGGGATGGCGGACGCGGAGATAATTACACGGTCAGACGCTGTGATCTCAACCTGACGGTGGCCAGAGAACGCCATACGGTAGAGTGCGGACATATTTTCGCCCTGTGAGCCGGTCGAGACGATCACAAGCTTGTTGTTCGGGATCTGCTTGATCTGATTGATATCGACGAGCGTGCCCGCAGGGATCTTCAGATAGCCAAGCTCTGTGGATACCTTCAGGATATTCTCCATGCTGCGGCCCGTGACCGCGACCTTGCGGCCGAATTTCTTCGCGACCGTAATGAGGCTTTGCAGGCGGAAGGCGTTGGAGGCAAAGGTCGTGACAATGATGCGCTTATTGCAGCCGGTAAACTGCCTCTCGAAGCTGCCCGCGACCGTACGCTCGGACGGCGTATAGCCCTGCCGCTCCACGTTTGTCGAATCGCACAGCAGCGCCAGCACGCCCTCCTTGCCCAGAGCGCCAAAGCGCGCAAGATCGATCATGCCGTCCTCTGCTGTGGCGTCAATTTTGAAGTCGCCCGTCATGACGACGGTGCCGACCGGGGTTTTGATGGCAAAGGCGACCGCGTCGGCGATGGAATGGTTCACATGGATGAATTCCACCGTAAAGCAGCCGGCCTTGACCTTCTCCCCTGCCTCATGCGTAAACAGATGCACCGCATTCTGGAGCTGATGCTCCTCCAGCTTCAGCTGGACGATGCCGGCGGTCAGGCGCGTGGCGTGGATGGGGCAGTTGAATTGCTCCATCGCGTAGGGAATGCCCCCGATGTGGTCTTCATGCCCATGCGTCAGGAACATGCCGCGTATTTTGTCCTTGTTTTTGACAAGATAGGTCATATCGGCAATGACCAGATCGACGCCATACATCTCATCGTCCGGGAAGCCGAGACCGCAGTCAACGATGATGATATCCTTGCCGTATTCAAGCACGGTCATATTCTTGCCGATCTCGTTGAGACCGCCAAGGGGAATGATCTTTAATTTTGATTTTTTTGTATTTGCCAAAAATCGCACCTCCTGTTTTATTTCCGTTCTTTTTACATTTCAATATCTACATCATCCAGCATCTCTGCAAAAACTTTGGAGATGGCATTTAATTCCACATCGTCCTCCACCATTGCATAGATGACATCTTCGTTTTCCGTCTGTACTTCCTTCAAAATATATGCAACAGAATCCTCCTCTTCTTCCTCAGCCGCAAGCAGATAAGTCGTTCCATTGATACATGTCTGTTCTAAAAGGTACAATTCAAGATCTTCCTGATTTTCCGGATCTGTAAAAATAATTTTCTCCATCGCACTTCTACCCTTCCGTGTGCTGTCTGCCCTGATAAT
>OOCB01001344.1_pt1 | contig 33538 bp, 33 predicted proteins | sample 1671351 | NCBI WGS metagenome assembly OOCB01 (sample SAMN06348148, study PRJEB24527) | human gut metagenome | biome: human gut; feature: ankylosing spondylitis patient; material: feces | host: Homo sapiens | place: China | collected 2015-10 | reverse complement strand
TTGATGAAAAAGTTTCACATCAATAAATTTATATCACAGAATCGTATAGGCATTTTGCACAAAACGTCCGAAACCGCCGTATGAATACCCACAAAGGCCGCTGGATCAGCCTGATTTTTGTGACATAATTCACAAAGTTCTGCATAAAATGAGGCTGTGATTTTGACTGAGGCGAAAGGGCGCAGCCCGGAAAGGAGGGGAAATCCGTAAGAAATCAATCAAGGAAGCTGTGCCGGTTGACAAGATAGCGTTAAGAAGTCTGTATATTGCTTTACACAAGAAAACAGTCATGGTAAAGTGACCATAGCCCCCTTCCGGACAAAGCGGGACATCCATATGAGTAAGGAGAGAAAGCAATGGAAGAAAGAAAAGGCTTTGGGTCCAATTTTGGATTCCTCATGGCGGCCATCGGCTCAGCCGTCGGCTTGGGCAACATCTGGGGCTTCCCCAATAAGATGGGTGCCAACGGCGGCTTCACATTCCTCATCATCTATCTGATCCTGGCGGCGTGCTGCGGCTTCATCGTTATGATGGGCGAGCTGGCCCTGGGCCGCAAGACCGGCCGGGGCGCCATCGGCGCTTACAAGGTCCTGTCCAAGAGGTTCAAGTGGCTGGGCTGGCTGGGCGTTCTGTCGGCGTTCCTGATCCTGGGCTTCTACTGCGCCCTGGGCGGCTACTGCCTGAAGTATGTGACCCTGAACGTGGGCAACCTGTTCCATGCCGGCTTCGGCACCGGCACCCTGGACGGCGCCGGCGTGTTCGGCGCCCTGATGGCCAACCAGGGCGAGGCCGTGATCTACGGTCTGATCTTCGTGGCCCTGACCATGATCATCGTTATGGGCGGCGTCGGCGGCGGTATCGAAAAGGTCTGCTCCGTGGGTATGCCCGCTCTGTTCGTGATGCTGGTGATCTGCATCATCCGTTCCTGCACCTTGGAGGGCGCGTCAGATGGCCTGAAGTATATGTTTGTCCCCGGCTGGGCTCTGGCCAACGGCGTCATCAAGGAAGCACCTGACTTCTTCTCTGTAGTATCCACAGCAGGCGGCCAGATGTTCTTCTCCCTGTCCCTGGGCATGGCGGCCATGATCACCTACGGCTCCTACCTGGATAAGAAGGAGAACCTGCAGAAGAACGCCATCATCATCGTGGTGATGGATACCCTGGTGGCCCTGATGGCCGGTCTGTGCGTGATCCCCGGCCGTTTCGCCCTGGACCCCACCGGCAACCTGGGCGGCCCCTCCCTGCTGTTCGTCACCATGCAGAACGTGTTCGACCGCATGGGCGCTGCAGGTCCCATCTTCGGCATCCTGTTCTACCTGCTGGTGGTGTTTGCCGCCGTCTCCTCCTCCATCTCCCTGCTGGAGGCCGTTGTGGCCCACTTTGTGGATAAGGCCCGGGACGAGGGCAAGGGCGACAAGCGCAAGCTCTACTCCCTCATCGGCGCCATCGGCGCCGGCATCCTGTGCGTCATCGTCTGCCTGGACGCTCTGGGCAACGCCGGTATCTCCCCGGCCGACATTCTGGGCATGCGTGTGGATCCCTCCGACGAGGTGCCCACCTGGAGCGCCGACTGGCTGGACTTCTTTGACTGCATCGCCGAGGGCATTCTGATGCCTCTGGGCGCGCTGCTGATGAGCATTATGTACGGCTGGGAGCTCGGGCCCGAGGTAGTCCACGCCGAGGCCACCTGCGAGGGGCAGAAATTCGGAGCCTACGGCTGGTTCAGGATCTGCATCAAGTACATTACCCCCCTGGCCATGCTGCTGGTGCTGTACGGCCAGATCAAGGAGTTCTTCTTCTAAGCAATACATATTCCTGATATAAGCGCTATTTCCGATACCGGGGCAGCTGCCCCGGTATCGGAATTTCTTTGCGTTCCAAGGATTTTCCATAATTCGCGCCAATCCTTTGTGAAAAAGGTAAAAAGGCGAGTTCACAATTTGTTAAAATAATGGAAAGTATCGCTAAGAACTTGACAAAACGTGCTGTTTGCGAGTAAGATGAAGGCACCAAATCTGAGGAGGTAAATCACTCTAATGGAAAAGAAAGGTACCAAAATAGCGTATTTTATTGCGCTGGCGATCGTTGTAATCGCACTGGTCATCGCGAAGGTTACCAACGATGGCAGCGGCTTCGTCGCCACCGGTTGGGCTCTGTTCCCCCCGGTCGTGGCCATTGCCCTGGCCCTGATCAGCAAGGAAGTGTATTCTTCCCTGTTCCTGGGCTGCCTGGCCGGCGCCCTGCTGCTGGCGAACTTTGACCCCTGGCAGATGGTCGTGAATTTTGTCGGCGCCGGTGAGGGCGTGGGCATGATCAACGCCATCGACATCTCCATCCTGATCTTCCTGGTGATGCTGGGTGTCATGGTGGATCTGATGAACAAGGCCGGCGGTTCCGCCGCCTTCGGCCGCTGGGCCTCCAAGGCCGTGAAGACCCGCTGCGGCGCGCAGCTGATGACCATGCTGCTGGGCGTGCTGATCTTCATCGACGACTATTTCAACTGCCTGACCGTGGGCGCCGTTATGCGTCCCGTCACCGAGAGCCACAAGATCTCCCGGGCAAAGCTGGCCTACGTCATTGATGCCACCGCCGCCCCCGTTTGCATGCTGGCCCCCGTGTCCTCCTGGGCTGCCGCCGTTGCCTCCTATGTGCCCGATGGCTTCCCCGGCTCCCGCATCAGCATGTTCCTGAGCCAGATTCCCTGGAACTACTACTGCATCCTGACCCTGATCATGGTCATCACCATCTCCGTGCTGAACATTGACTACGGCCCCATGCTGACCCATGAGTACAATGCCCAGGTGAAGGACGATCTGTTCACCACCCCCGAGCGTCCCTTCGAAGGCGCCGACGACTATGAGGAAGGCGAGAAGCACTCCTCCGTGCTGGACCTGCTGCTGCCCGTTATCGTCCTGATCGCCCTGTGCATCATCGGCCTGGTCTGGACCGGCGGTATGTTCGACACCGAAAGTGAGAACTATCAGAACTTCGTCATGGCCTTCTCCGATGCTTCCGCCGGTCCCGGCCTGTGCCTGGGCTCCATCGTGGCCCTGGTGTTCACCTTCATCTATTACTGGCTGCGGGGCCTCATCGGCTTCACCAAGTCCATGGAGTCCATCCCCAACGGCTTCATCCAGATGATCTCCCCCATTCTGATCCTGTGCTTTGCCTGGACCCTGTGCGGCCTGTGCCGTGACAATGGCCTGATGGTAGGCGACTTCGTCGGCGGCATTATGGAAGGCACCGGCAGCTTGGCCAAGTTCCTGCCTGCCGTGATCTTCATCGTGGCCTGCTTCATCGGCTTCGCCACCGGTACCTCCTGGGGTACCATCGGCATCATGGTCCCCCTGGTCTGCGCCGTGTTTGACTGGTATGATCAGTCCACCCTGCTGTCCATCGGCCTGGCTGCCTCCTGCGCCGGCGGTGTGTGCGGCGACCACCTGTCCCCCATCTCCGACACCACCATCATGGCTTCCGCCGGTGCCCACTGCTTCCACCTGAACCACGTGGCCACCCAGATCCCCTATGGCGTCACCGTGGCTGCCGTGTCCTTCGTCAGCTTCATCATCGCCGGTCTGGTGCAGAACGTCGTGGTCTGCATGATCATCGCCATCGTCCTGATGATCGGCACCCTGCTGGTGATCAAGGCAATCACCGCCAAGAAGCACCAGGGCATCTTCCAGGAAATGGCTGCTGCCGACAAGGCTCTGGCCAACAAGTAATCGCCTCACTCCATAAAAAAAACAGGTCCGCTGGAGCGGACCTGTTTTTTTGCGCATTTTTCCGCCGGGGCTGTCCCCCAGCAGATTTTTGTGGTATAATGCCCTTATTCCCAGGTTTTCCACACGTCGGGGCAGTAGCCCACGGTGGCCTGGCGGCCGTTGCGGACGATGGGCGCCAGGAACAGCCAGGGGTTTTCCAGCAGCTTCTCCTCCGCCGCCTGGGGCAGAAGATAGTCAATCCCCAGCTCCCGGTAGTCGGGGCTGTCCCGGTCCACCAGGGCGTCATAGCCCACGGCGGCCCGGATGCTGCGGTACTCCCCGGGGGACAGGCCCTTGCTGTCCAGGTCGATGTACTGGTATTTGATGCGGCGCTCCTTGAACCAGCGCTCCGCCTTCTTGGTGTCGAAGGACTTGCGGGCCCCGAAAATCTGAATGTTCATGGCATACTCCTTATAAATTCAAGAAATGGAGGTCTTACGGATGACGGAATGGATCGAAAAGCTGCGGCATTGGGTGGCAGAATCGGACAACATGGTGTTTTTCGGCGGGGCCGGAGTGTCCACGGAGTCCGGAATCCCGGATTTCCGCAGTGTGGACGGCCTGTATCACCAGAAGTTCCAATACCCGCCGGAAACCATCCTCAGCCACAGCTTCTATGTCCGCCACAAGGCGGAGTTTTACGACTTTTACCGGGCCAAGATGCTGGCCCCCTGGGCCCAGCCCAACGCCGCCCACCGGAAGCTGGCCCAGTGGGAACAGGAGGGGAAGCTGAAGGCCGTGATCACCCAGAACATCGACGGCCTGCACCAGAAGGCGGGAAGCCGGGACGTGCTGGAGCTGCACGGCAGCGTTCTGCGGAACTACTGCGAAAAATGCGGGGCCTTTTACGGCCTGGACACCATCCTCTCTACCACCGGCGTCCCCAGGTGCCCCGCCTGCGGCGGGGACATCAAGCCCGATGTGGTGCTGTATGAGGAGAGCCTGGACCAGGACGTGCTGGCCAGGGCCGTCCACTATATCCGCCAGGCGGACCTGATGATCATCGGCGGCACGTCCCTGGTGGTGTATCCGGCAGCGGGGCTGGTGCAGTATTTCCGGGGCCGCCACCTGGTGGTGGTGAACAAGGGCCAGACCGGCAGCGGCGTGGGAGCGGACCTGACCATCGACGGCCCCATCGGCGAGATATTCGCACAGTTGTAATATAGTATAGCACAGCTTTGCCCGGTTTTCAATTCCGCGGCAGGGGAGGGCCTCTGCCGCGGAATTTTTGCATAATTGCTCATTGAATCCTGCATATTGGTAGAAATATTTTCATTCTGCGTATTGGTTTTGCAAGTTTATCGTGTTAGAATTGCAAAAACGCCCACATTGACCGGCAGCTCTATGAAAAATATGATGTGAAGCGGGGACTGCGGGACGCCACGGGCCGGGGCGTCCTCACCAGCCTCACCCGCATATCCGAGGTAAAGGGCTGCACCGTGGACGGTCAGGACACCATTCCATGCCCCGGCGTGCTGTACTACCGGGGCTATGACCTCCGGGACCTGGTGCAGGGGGCCCTGGCGGACAAACGCTTCGGCTTCGAGGAAGTCTTTTACCTGCTGCGGGAGGACAAGCGCTTCACGGACCTGGAGGCCCGGGCTTTGGACGCGGCGCTGATCCTCCACGCCGACCACGGCAGCAACAACTCCACCTTCACCAACCATGTGACCACCTCCACCGGCACCGACACCTATTCCGCCATGACGGCCTCCCTGTGCTCCCTGAAGGGTCCCCGCCACGGCGGAGCCAACGCCAAGGTGGTGCAGATGATGGCAGACCTGCGGAGCCGGGTCCGGGACCCCGCCGACCCGGAGCAGGTGCGGCAGTATCTGACGGACCTGCTGGCAGGCCGGGCCTATGTGCCTATGGACAGAAGATAAACCGGTGATTTATCCCTCCCGTCCGGCTCTTAAGGGCCGGACGGGTCACTTTTTTCCGTCTATATTGCGAAAAAAGCGGCTCTCTGCCCAAAGAGGAATTGACAATCGCGGCGGGAGAGGGTATCATGGTAGTACATGGCATAGGAACAAAAAATAGGATTTTGTATATAGAACAGAATCAAGGAGGCAACAATATGATCTCTATGGAAATGCTCCAGGACGCACGCCGGGTGCTGTCCCCCGTTATCAACCAGACCCCTGTGCTGCACGCGCCGGGCCTGGTGCCGGACTGCGACTTTTATCTGAAGGCGGACTGCCTGCAGAAGACGGGGGCCTTCAAGCTGCGGGGCGCGTACTATAAGATCGCCACCCTGTCCGACGAGGAGAAGCGCCGGGGCGTTATCGCCTGCTCCGCAGGCAACCATGCCCAGGGCGTGGGCTTTGCCTCCCGGGATATGAAGATCCCCGCCACCATCTGCATCCCCGCCGCCGCCCCCATTTCCAAGATCCAGGCCACCCGCAGCTATGGGGCCAACGTGGTGCTGGTGGACGGCGTGTATGACGACGCCTATGCCGAGGCCGTGCGCCTGCGGGACGAGCAGGGGCTGACCTTTATCCATCCCTTTGACGACTATCGGGTCATGGCCGGTCAGGGCACCATCGGTCTGGAGATTCTGGAGCAGCTGCCGGATGTGGACGTGATCCTGGTGCCCATCGGCGGCGGCGGACTGATCTCGGGTCTGGCCTATGCCGTGAAGCATCTGAAGCCCTCCTGCCAGGTCATCGGCGTACAGGCCGCCGGAGCCGCCAGCATGGTGGAGTCCCTGGAGGCCGGGCATATTCTGACCCTGCCCAGCGTGCACACCATTGCCGATGGCATCCAGGTCAAGACCCCCGGGGACCTGACCTTTGAAATGTGCCGCCAGTATGTGGACAAGGTGGTGGCCGTCAGCGAAAACGAGATTGCCGGGGCCATCCTGTCGGTGCTGGAGAAGCAGAAGCTGGTGGCCGAGGGTGCGGGAGCCGTGGGCATCGCCGCCGCCATGTACGGCAAGGTGGACCTGCGGGGCAAGACCGTGTGCGCCCTGCTGTCCGGCGGCAATGTGGACGTGACCATGCTGGAGCGGATCATCACCCGGGGCCTGGCCAAGGCCGGGCGCACCGCCAACTTCGCCACGGTGCTGCCGGATCAGCCCAAAACCCTGGCCACTCTGCTGAACATCATGTCCGACATGGGCGTGAACGTGCTGGAGGTGAACCACGAGCGGGGCAACCTGAAGGCCCCGGTGGGCTCCTGCGTGGTGCACCTGCTGGTGGAGACCCGGGACGCCCTCCATGTGCAGCAGATATATGAGACTCTGCGTGCCCAGGGCTATCCCATCATGGAGCGGTAAAGTGAAAATGCCCGAAGGGGCTTGCTATAACGAAAAATCCCGGTGCTTCGGCACCGGGATTTTTTGGTCTTTTCAAAAATTTTTCCTGCCCCTATTGACAACGTAACACTGTTATGCTATTATCGTAACAGTGTTACGGAACATTGTTACGCAACGCCGTACGATAACCTATTATGGCAGGGAGGAAGGGTATGGACGAGGAGTTGATTTCCAAGAAGGAGCTGCTGGAGACGTTCGGCATCTCCTACGGGGCCCTGTATCGGTGGAAGCGGATGGGACTGATCCCGGAGGCGTGGTTTCTGCGCCGCTCCACTTCCACCGGACAGGAGACATTTTTCCGCCGGGACCAGATCTGCCAGCGGATCCGGCTGATCCTGGACAACAAGGAGCACCAGACGCTGGATGAGCTGGCGGCCAGCCTGGCGGAAAAGCGCCAGACGGTGCTGGCCCGGCGAAAGCTCATCATCGAAACGGCCTATGGCCGCAGGGAATTTCCCCTGGAGGAGGTCCGCAGCGCCGTGGTGGCGGAGGGGACGCACCAAGAGGACATACTGCAACTATTAAGGGAGGTCACATTATGAACGACATCATGGATATGAAAATTTCCGGCAGCAGCGCCATGCCCGGCGGCGAATACCGCCTGGTTTCCATCAGCGGATCGGGCAAGGTCCAGGGCAGCCTGCGCTGCGAGAGCCTGCGCTGCTCCGGCAGCGCCAGGGTCCAAGGGGACGTGGACTGCGCCGGGGAGATCCGGTGCAGCGGCAGCAGCCGTGTCACCGGCGACATCGCCTGCCAGGAGCTGGGATGCTCCGGCTCCACCCGGTGCGAGGGCAGTCTCCGGGCCAACGGCCGGGTCCACAGCTCCGGCGCGCTGAAGGTGGACGGCAGCCTGGAGGGCGGCGAGGTAGACGTGTCCGGCGGCCTGGAGGCGGGAGAGATCCACTGCGGACGACTGCACTGCTCCGGCGGGGCCAGGGTGTCCGGCGGCGTGGAGGCCGAAAGCGTCCATCTCACCGGCAGCGCCGTGATCCAGGGCCTGCTGAACGCCGAAACCGTGGAGATCTCCGCCAGACGGGGCATCCGGATCGGCAGCATCGGCGGCAGCAGCATCCGCATCTATAAGCCCACCCAGGTCTCCCTGCTGGGCCTGTTCCACGGCAGCGTCTCCTGCGCCCAGGTGGGGGACATCGAGGGCGACGACGTGGACCTGGAATACACCCAGGCCGACGTGGTCCGGGGCCGCCGGGTCCGCATCGGCGAGGGCTGCTCCATCGGCCGGGTGGAGTACAGCGAGAGCCTGGACGCCTGGGACGGAACCGTGGGCGAAAGCGTCTGCACCGGTGAAGGCGCCCAGTGATATGGAACTTCTGTACGCAGATAAGCGCATCGCCGTGGCGGTGAAGCCTCCGGGGGTCCTCAGCACCGACGAGCCCGGCGGCATGCCGGAGCTGCTGCGGGCCCAGCTGGGCACCCCCTGCATCCGGACGGTGCACCGGCTGGACGCCGCCACCGGCGGGGTCATGGTGTTTGCCCGGTCCGCCGCCGCGGCCTCCATCCTGTCCGGCCAGGTTCGGGACCACCGGTTCCGGAAAATCTATCTGGCGGTGGTCCTGGGTGACCCGGGACAAGGCGGGATATGGCGGGACATGCTTGGGAGAGACCCGGTACGCCGGGTGACATATATCGCCCGGGAGCCGGGGAAGGACGTTCGCCCGGCGGAGCTGTCCTATGAGACGCTGGCCGTCCGGGAGGGGCTGTCCCTGGTGCGGGTGACCCTGCACACCGGCCGCACCCACCAGATCCGGGTGCAGTTCGCCGGGCGGGGCTTCCCCCTGGTGGGGGACCGGAAATACGGCGGGGCCGGAGACGGCGAGACCCTGGCTCTGTGGGCCTGGCGGCTGGCCTTCACCCATCCGGAGACGGGCCGGGATATGGTGTTCACCCACCAGCCCCCGGCGGCCTGGCCCTGGACCCTGTTCCCCCTGCCGGAAACGGGAAAATAAGGCAGAAAAGCGCTCGGAGCACTTGGCTCCGGGCGCTTTTTGCCGTGCGTTCAGTCTTTCAGGGCGGCCAGCACGGCTCCGATGTCCCCGTCGATGCAGATGGACTGCCTTTGAATCTCCCGGGGGGCGGCGGCCTGGCCCAGGTTCAGGCAGGCATACACCGCCCGGGGGTTGGCGGCGGTCATCCGCCAGAAGGGATACTTGATGATCACCGGGGTGTTGTACCCCACCCCCAGCTCCAGAAAGAGGAGCTTCTGCCCCTGACGGGTGCGGAGAAAGCTTTCATACCGCTCCGCTTGCAGATACGCGTCCTGCACCCGCAGGAAGTCCGGGTCCGCCGCCTGGGGCGGCCGGACGTTCATCAGGCCCCGCAGTAGCTGCCGCTGGCCCTCCGGGTCCCGGGGCGTCTCCACCTGCCGGTACTCCGGCCGCTCCTTCAGCAGCGATTGGATAAGAAACAGCCGCTTTTCGCTTTGGGTCATGGTCAGCCCCTCCTTTCGATCACCTGCCGGGGGCAGATTTCAGAACTGATAGGGGGGATTGCCGGAGAAGTCGGCGATGACGCCGTGGGGGGCGTCCAGATAGAACACCTCAAAGATGGGGTTGGCGGCGGTCTGGTACTGACCCTTCACGATGGGGTTCCGGATGCACATCTCCTTGGCGGCCATGTTGTTCTCAAAGACAGCCTTGCCGTGGAGCCGGATCCAGGCGTACTCCGGGCTGGAGACGGAGATCTCGATCTCGGGATCGGCCTGCATGTCCTTGTACACGTCCTTCTGGTTGTTGGTGCAGAACCAGAGCTTGCCCTCCAGCTCGCCGGCGAACATAAAGGGACGGCACTTGGCCTTGCCGTCCCGGCCCACAGTGGCCAGATACTGCACGGGATTGGCGTTCAGAAATGCAACGACTTTGTTCATGATATTTACCTCCAGGGTGATTTTTTCGAAGGGGTGTTTCCTCTTGATGATCCAATTGTAGCAGTGACTTTTCGGTAACCAAGGGTACCCGGAGGTAACCATTGCCCATTTTACTGGGGTTTCGGCGATAAATTTTTTTGCCCGGATCTTTAGACTCCCTTGTTCAGCTCCGCGGCCTGGGCGATGGCCTGGGCCACCTGCCGGGTGTGGCCGCTGGCGGAATAGTAAACCACCAGGGTTTTGCCGGTCTGGGGCTCCTCCGGCGCGGCGGGGTCCTGGACGGGAGTTTCGGCCGGGGTCTGGGGATCGTCCTTGTGGACCTCCGGGGTGGTGCTGCCGCAGGCGGCAAGGCCCAGCACCAGCGCCAGGCTCAGAAGTACAGCGGTCAGTTTTTTCATGGTGGTATCATCCTTTCTGTGTTTTTCCGGTTGCGCAGGAGGGAGTCCTGTGCTATGATCCGGTTGTTCCTTCCGGTTGATACGGTCGATTATAATAACCGGTTGCTGCAACCGGTCAAGAGCTTTCATGTGAAAATATTTGAACATTCTGTAAATTGCGAGGGAGTCTGTTATGCTGCACACCATGATGCAGGCCTGCAAGGAGACCAACATGACCTACCAGTCCCTGAAATTTTACTGCAACCAGGGGCTTGTCCCCAACGTCAAGCGGGACAAAAACAACCGCCGGGTGTTTGATGACCGGGACATCGCCTGGATCAGCAGCCTGATCTGCCTGAAAAAGTGCGGCATGAGCATTCAGGAGATGAAGGAATATCTGTCCCTGTGTCTGATGGGAGAGTCAACGATCCCCCAGCGCAAGGAGATGCTGGCCCGGAAGCAGGAGGAGCTGCGCCGCTCCATCCGGGAGCTGGAGGACAGCGTGGCCTATATCGACTGGAAGCAGAATTTCTATGACGAAATTCTCTCCGGCCAGCGCCCCTATGAGAGCAACGTGATCTGCGAGAAGGAGTAAGCGCCCCTCCCGGCAGCTGCCCATACCATAAACAAGCCGAGACTTCCGAAGAAGCCTCGGCTTGTTTATTCAGAGCATATCCTTGGAAAGCAGGACCACCGTCTCGATAGATGCCCCGCATTCGTCAAATCGCGTGAGCACCTTTTGCTCAATGGGAAACTTATACGCAATCGCCTTTACAAAGCGTTTCTGCGTCTTTTGCTCCTCACGCGGGAACAACTCAACCTCGGAAATCAGGTATTTCACAAGGTCGCGCCGCTCTGCCGCATTCATTCTATCAGAGATTGCGTCAAAAGACGAGAGGATTCCGATCATAGATTGCACAGACATCTGCTCGCTTTCCAGAGTTGCCTTTTTCATCAGGCCCTCTTGCAGCAGATCCTCCGCCTTATAAATCTGGTCATAGAGGTCATTCAGACGGCGCGTCATATCCGCGCGGCGGCGTTCTGCATGGTCATAGCCTGTTCCCGTTCCGCCTGACGTTCCGCAAAATCCAGATAGCCGGACACAAGCTGTCCCATCGCCCGAAGCTCTTTCTCGCTCAGATAGTTCTTGGCAACTACCGCCTCTTTCAGCGTGGGTTGGCTGCCCGAAAAAGTAGTCAGACCCATGAATTCCTTCTCTGCGTCGGCGCGTGTGTAAATGGCCTCCGCCGCCGTCTGCCCATGAATGGCATAGTGAATTTTGTTCTGGACTTTTTTGAAAAACTGAATGGAGATTTCCGCTTTCGGGTCATAATCAATGCTGGTGGCGTAGATTTCAAGCACCTGACGGTAAAACACCTTTTCGGAAGCGCGGATGTCGCGGATACGCTCCAGCAGCTCCTTGAAGTAGCCACCGCCGCCCAGATTTTACAGGCGCTCATCGTCCAGCGCAAAGCCTTTTCGCATATACTTCCTCAAAATCCCCGTTGCCCAGATACGGAACTGCACACCGCGCTGGGATTTCACACGGTAGCCGACGGAAATGATGACATCGAGATTATAGTAATCCACCTGATAGGTTTTGCCGTCAGCGGCAGTTGTTGCAAAATTTGCAACAATTGCTTCCCGCTTCAATTCGCCCTCAGTGAAAATGTTCTTGATATGTCTGGAAATGGTAGATTTGTCACGCTGAAACAGCTCCGCCATCTGGTCAATGGACAGCCAAACCGTATCGCCATCGAAGGTCGTTTCGATCTTTGTCAAGCCGTCCTCTGTGGTATAAATCAGCATTTCAGAATTGTTCTGCTCATTCTCCCAGCGTTCCATGGTCACTTCACCTCGTTTTCTGCCATTGCAGGAGCTTTTGCTCCTGCAATGGCGGTTTGGACACTTATTTCATGATAATTATATCATGCCACTTTCGCGGGCTCAATATCGTTTTCGTGAATCATCTCATCTGCCCCGTCTTTTTCAGGCACGGCTTCCTCTATGACGAGATCGGGCAGCGCATCAAGATTCAGAACCACGGCATACTTTTCAATCAAATTTGCCAGCAAAGCGGCAAAGCCGCTCCATTCATCTACCAAATGTTTTGAGTGTTGCCGTTCTGCCCGGTGCCGTTCCTGCCCGAGAGTCTCACCCCGGCGTTTCGTTCTCCTTGATACGCGGAATGCGGTACTTCGTCGGAAAACATATCCCATCGGACGGTCATGAAGTTTTCAAGGTGCTGCGTGGTTACCATCTAAATTTTAGTAAAAAAACGCGCCCTCCCCTGTATATCCGAAAGGTGGGAAAAGTTGCATGAAAGACGGCAATTTCCACGCTTTTAGACAAAAATAAAAAGTGTGATATCATATACCTTCACTTCCTTTTCCGGCCAGTCGGATTTTGCTTCTCAAAAATCCTGCGTTTGTGTCACCTTGGTGTCACAAAATCCGCCTGTCCAGCTCTGCATAAGTTCCGCTGGCGAAATCAAAGATTTCGAGCGTCACTTATACTGCCGCCGAAAAGTGTCTGTCAACCGCTATCTGCCCGTACAGCAGATGGCGAAGCCAACCCCTTTTCCGCGCCAGATAGAAGCAAAGGTATAACACACTAGACTTTCCTGTGGAAAATCGTGTGCCAACAGGGATGCTACGCGCCCCTATTGGAAACCCAGCGGCAAAGGGGCGCGGGTCTCCGGTGGAGACCTCAAAGCGTGAAACGCTTTGAAGCGCTGACCGAGCCGACAGGCGAGACCTCCCTTTGCAATCCCTCGTTTTCCTCGCGGGTGCATATACAAACTGCAAAAGGCAGCTTGCAATGTCTGCTCTGAAAACACAAAACCGCTGTAATCTCCATCCTGTGCGGGATGGGGATTACAGCGGTTTCTTTCTGACGCACAGAGCAGCTTCACTCCGTATAATACTGCGCCTGTGCGTTCCAGAGCGCGTAGTATTTGCCGCCCCGATCGGCGAGCAATTCGGCGTGACTGCCCTGCTGGATGACCGCGCCCTCGTGGAACACAGCGATCTCGTCGCAGAATTTGCAGGAGGACAGGCGGTGGGAGATATAGATGGCAGTCTTATCGCCTGCGATCTCATCGAACTTACTGTAGATCTCTGCCTCGGCGATGGGGTCCAGCGCCGCCGTTGGCTCGTCGAGGATGATGAAGGGCGCGTCCTTATAGAGCGCGCGGGCAATGGCGATCTTCTGCGCCTCGCCGCCGGAAACCTCGACACCGTCCTCGGAGAGATTTTTGTAAAGCATGGTGTCCAGACCCTTTTCCATCGCTGCAAGACGGTCTGCGAAGCCTGCATCGATCAGAGCCTTCTTTGCCCGGTCACGGTCATATTCCATGCTGCCCGCCACATTGTTGCCCAAGGGCTGGCAGATGAGCTGGAAATCCTGAAATACCACGGAAAATATGCCCATGTAATCGTCATAGCGGTACTTGCGGATGTCGATGCCGTTGAGCAAAATCTGCCCCTCCTGCGGGTCGTACAGGCGGCACAGGAGCTTGATGAAGGTGGTCTTGCCGCTGCCGTTTTCGCCCACGATGGCAAGCCTTTTTCCGACCTTGAACCTCATATTCACATGGCGCAGCGCCCAGATGTCCGAGCCGGGATAACGGAAGGATACATCCCGAAACTCCACGTCATACTGACGATCCGACCTCTTTTCGGTGGTGAGACTCCCCTGATACATGGAATTGGGAATGTCGAGAAACGTATAGATGGCCTTGAGGAACTCAGCATTGGCCCGCATATGACTGACGGTGCTCAGTAGCAGGGCGGCGTTGCCGGAAAATGTGGTCACGGCGCTGACATACTGGGTCACGCTGCCGATGCCGAAGGCACCGCCCAGCGCCTTCAAGCATACGAACACATACACAACGCCGGAGAGAACAGCGGATAGAGAGGCGGCCAGCGCCTTGCTCAGTCCCACAGTGGTTTGGGACGCCTTTGCCACGGGAGAGCCGACGCCGAAGATATTCACTGTGCGGACATAATGCTCCGCCAGTTCGCTCTGGCGGTACATTCTGCGATCCATGTCTTTTTCCTTGTCCCCCGGCTGCATGAAAACGAAGTGGCTGAACACGCGATTGCCGAAGCATACCTGCTCTGCCAGCGTGTTCCAGGCAGAATAGGCTCTGCCGACCAGCGCCGGACCAAGGCAGGTAACGGCGGCAATCAGCAGAAGGATGCCCACAAGGAAAAGCGGGTGATTGAGAGCGGTCAATTTTCCCGCCGAGGTCGGGACTTGCCGGGTGAACAGGCTCACCGTCAAGGCGGCAGCCCCTAAAATACCGGTGATGCCTTGGACTGCCTGCGTATAGTACAGCTTGAGATGGGCAAAGCCCCAACCGGACCAGTCGGCATTCTGCCGGATCTGAGAGAACAGATCACGTGTTTCCTGCCTGTCACAGTCGGCATAATCCATCCGCAGAAATTTCTCGGTATACAAAACTTCTTTCTGTCTGTCAAGCAGTTCGCTCCGGACATTTTTCCACCTCTCCAGCACGGCCTTGAGCAGCTCTGCCGCAGCACTGACCGCTACGATCCAAAGGACCCATTTGGCCAGAATCTCCGGTCTGCGAAGGGTGGATAGTTCATCGACAAGCCGGGCGGAGAGCCAGATGACCGCATAGGGCGATGCTGCCTCCACAACAGCACAGAGGATAAACGGCATAAAGCAGCCCGGTGCGATCCGGCGCATATCTCGTGCCGCCCGGCGGTGGATGGCAAAGGTCTCCCGCAGGCTCATGCCCTCAGCTTTCTTCTTCATCCTGCACACCTCCTTCCTGATAATAGCGGCTCTGCACGGCAAATAGCTCCGCATAAGCACCGCCCTTTGCCAGTAATTCCTTGTGGGTACCCTCCTCGGCGATGCCGCCGTCTGCTATAAAGAGGATGCGGTCACAGAAGCGGGTGGACGCCAGTCGGTGGGAGATGAACACGGAGGTCTTACCCGCCGTCATATCGCTGTACTTTTGGTAAATATCGTTTTCCGCAATGGGGTCCAGCGCCGCCGTAGGCTCATCCAGAACGAGGATGGGCCCGTCCTTATAAAGCGCTCTCGCCAGCATCAGCCGCTGGGTCTGGCCGCCGGAGAGCTGTACGCCGTCCAGATACACCTCCCGGCCAAAGTGGGTATCCACCCCTTGGGGGAATTTGGCAATAGCCTCTGTCAAGCCGGCCTGTGCAAGGCAGTGATCGACTTTTACTCTGTCGATATGCTCGGTGGTCTGGGCAACACATTCCGCAATGGTGGTATCCAAAATGGAAAACCCCTGAAATACAGCGGAAAACAGGCGGTAATACGCGCTGCGGTCAAATTCACGAATATCCTGCCCGTTTAGCAGCACACGCCCCTCGGTAGGGTCGTAGAAGCCGCAAAGCAGCATCACCATGGTGGTCTTGCCCGCACCGTTCAAGCCCACCACCGCCAGCTTTTCGCCGGGATGGATGGTCAGGTCTATGTGTCTGAGAATATCCCTCTCCGTGCCCGGATAGCGGAAGGACACGTTCTCCAACCGCAGTTCATATCCGTCGGCTGCGGGCGGCTGCACTCCGCCCTCAAACTGAAACGGCTCCGGAATGTTCAAATATTCCTGTATTTTGGACAGGTCGATGCTCTCCTTATGCAGTTGGCTGCACTGGGTCAGGATGCCGGTCACCCACGATGCAGCGCCGCTGACGGCGGTAAAGTAGAGCAAAAATGTCGATGCAGGCCAGCCATGTACCAGAGTTTGCCGAATCAGATACGCATACGCGATGCCGTTGCGAAGAAGCGTCAGCGCCACGTCAGCCACATTAGCCCAGAGATAAGTCCTTTCCCGGCGGGCGATGAAGGCGGAGAGTGCCTTCATGGATTTTTCCCGCAATTCCCGCAGCCAAGGGGCTAAACCAAAGACGCGGATGTCCTTGGCAAGCTGTATCTGCCGAGGCTGCGTCAGAAAATAGTGCAGTTCCTTGTCATACTGTTCCCGTTCATCCCGGTGGCGGTACTCCCACTCACTGATGTAGTGGGAAACGAAGAAGTCTGCTGCGGCGGTCAGCACCACCAGCAGGATCAAAAAGCGGCTCAAGCGGGAGAACAGCAGCAGATATACGGCAAAGCCGCCGAGATTTGCCAGCAGCTCCGTCAGCGTTCGCCAAATATGCTCCGCCGCATCGTCGTTGCCGCTGGTGGCCCGCTGCGCCTGCTCCTCCAGCTTCAGAATTTTGGAGTCGTGGACATTTGGGTAGGAGGTCTCGCCGCTTTTCCGGGAGATCATGCGGATGATGGCACAGCGAACATCGATCTCACCGGGCATCCGGATGGCATCGCAATACGCCGCAGCCCCCTGTAAGAGAAGAAGTGCCGCTGTGAAAAATCCGATAGTTGTCAGCAACTCCCCCACGGGAACGCCCTGCTCCACCCTCGTAAGAATTTCCGGTGTGACATAGAGCTGCGCCAAATCCAACGCCACTTTGATGGCCGCGACCACAACGCAAAGGAGCAGCACTCTCCTGCGCTTCTCCCAAGCGGTCCGCACCATAAAGCAGACATTTTGCCGGACGCTGTACTTCGGTTTTTCTCTGTGTTTCATGTCGTTTCACCTCACGCGCATAGCATAGCAGAAAAAATCGCCCCCGGTTGATTCCGGGGACGAATCGCTTTTTCCGGGGGATGAATTGCAGCTCTCACTCCTGCGGAAGCAGTATTTCGGTGGTGAACGCGCCGTCCTCGCTGTTGCGGCTGATGTACCCGTCCAGCCGCTCCACGATGGCGTCGATGCGAACAAGGCCAAAGCCATGCCCCTCGCCCTTGGTGCTGCGGAACAGCCTGCCCTCCTTCTGCATTTTCTTCCCGGCGGTAAAATTGGTGAAGGAGATGTAGAGCTGGGTATTTTTCATATCCATATAGACCCGGATGAGGCGCTTGTCCTCCGGCAGCTTCATGCTGGCCTCAATGGCGTTGTCGAAGAGATTGCCGAGGATGCAGCAGAGGTCAATTTCCGAGGATTTCAGCCGGACGGGGATGTGGGCATCCGCCGCGACCTCGATGCCCTTCGCCTTTGCAAGGGAGATTTTGGAGTTCAAGATGGCGTCGGTCATGGGATTGCCGGTCTTGATGACCGTGTCCACGGTTTGCAGATCGGTGTCCAGCAGGTCGAGGTAGTTTTGGATGGCGTCCCAATCTCCCGCGGCAGCGTAAGCCTTCATGGTCTGGATATGGTTGCGGTAGTCGTGCCGCCAGCCGCGGATCTGGCGGTACATATTGTCTACCTCCCGGTAATGCGTTTCGATCAGCTCCTGCTGATAGGAGGCGAGCTGCTTTTCGATTTTCTTTGCAAACAATTCCATACGCCTTACCTCATGTGGATGATGGCACGGTTGACGCCCTCATACGCGCCCCGCGGCAGCGGGATGGCGATTCCGTCACTCAGTTTGATTTCCGTCTTGGTGACGCGGCTAATCTGCGTCAGATTCACGAGCGCAGAGCGCCCCACGCGGTAAAACCGCTCGTCAAGCCGCCTTTCAAGCTCGCCCAATGTCATTTTCACCGTCACATCCGTTCGCGCGTGAACGGTCACATAGTTGCCCAGCACATCTGCATATCGAATCTGATAAATCGGCACACGCACCATTTCTCCGCCGGCCTCGAAATGCAAGACCCGTTCGTTTTTCGTTATCTTTTCCACGGCGCGGTCCAGCACCGACCGGAGCTTTTCTTCCTTCACGGGCTTCATCAGATAGTGGAGTGCCGCCACCTCGTAGCCCTCTGAAATGTAGTCGGAATAGCCGGTGATGAAAATGATCTGCACCGTGTCGTTGCTTTTGCGAAGCTCTTTTGCCATCGTGACGCCGTCCATCGCGCCCATTTCGATGTCCAGCAGGAGAATGTCGTAGTCGCTTTCTTCGGCGTAGCGGAACAGGAAACTCTCGGCGGAGGGAAAGTCGTCGATATGCACCGTGTGACCGGCGGACGAAGCCCAAGCGCGCACCATATTCAAAACAAACTGTCTGTCCGTACCGGAGTCATCGCAGATTGCAATTTTGTACTTCATACCCTCACCGTTCCTTTAATGATTAAGGCATCCGCCTTAAATCATTCCAAAGTGACGCAGTGCCTCCGTGATCGCCTTTTCCTTCTCCGGTGGGCATTGCGGCTGCCTGGCATCCTCAGGCTTCGGCTTATTGTAATTCTCGCGCTCAATGATACCGCATTTCTGCCTCAGTCCGGACGCTTGGTCAATAGACACACCGTCTCAATATGTGTATCGTTGTCCAAACTCAAGCTCATATCTTCCGCAATAATCGGGAGTTTGAATTTGATGGACTTGAGCCACTGACCGTTGGGCTGACGTTCCTCATAGATCTGGACTTCGGAAAGCAGCGATTCCATGAGCTGCCGCTTTTCCTGATCGTCCATGACGGAATAGAGCTTATCAAAGTAAATCAGCACCTTGTAGATGTTGTCGCCTGTCAGCTTTTCCGCCTCAATCGCCATCTTCTTTGCTCTGGCGGCAACGAGCTGGTTTTCCGTGTCTTCGATTTTATCATACATCTTGTAAAGTCGGTCATCAAGGTCTGCTTTGCGTTTGATGTAATGCTTATCGTCCGGGTCGAGGGAATCAATCTCATCCATCAGCCGAGCCTTTACGGAGTAGCTCTGGCGAAGCTGCTTTTCATGCGCCGCAATCTCCTGCTCAATGGCAGAGGTATCCACCTTCATGCTGATTTTTTCCTGCATCATGGCAGCGAACTTCGGATTGCTTACCAGTTTTACGATAACCTCAGTAACGGCGCTGTCCAGCAGTTCTTCATTGATCTGCTTCTTGAAGTTGCATTTATGCCCGCGCGTCATCGCACGGTGCTTACAGCCATAGTAATAAAAATCCTTGTATTTTGAGCCATCCGCCTTATGCTTGATGCTTTTGTTTCCGTACATTCCCACGCCGCAGACCGGACATTTTACAATGCCGGACAGCAGATGAATTTTGGTGTCCTTGCCCCTGTTGACGTGTTCGTATTTCTCCGCTTGTGCCGGCAGCTTGACCTGCGCCTCGTGCCATAGTTCTTCGGAGACAATTCCCTCATGCAGACCATCTACCAGCAGATAATCGTCCTGTTCTACCAGCCGGTAATCATTTCGGGTGCCATGCACCTTCTCCGTTCGACGTCTGCCATAGGCGATTTTCCCGCAGTATACCGGATTTTTCAGAATCCTGCGGATCAGCGCCGCATCGAATAAGGGATTTTTTCCGTTTTGTCTTTGAATTTTGTGAATTCCGTGGGTTGCAAGGTATTTTGCAAGGCCGTTTGCGCCGGTATCCGTATGCACATACTGGTCAAAAATCACGCGGATTGCCGCTGCTTCTTCCTCATTAATGAAAAGTTGTCCCTTTTCCAGCTTGTAGCCATAAGGCGCAAAGCCGCCATTCCATTTTCCTTCACGGGCTTTCTGGATTCTGCCCTCCATTGTCTGCACACGGATATTCTCACGCTCGATTTCAGCCACAGCAGAGAGAACGGAGATCATCAGCTTCCCGGCGTCCTTGGAGGAATCGATCCCATCCTCCACGCAAATCAGATTGACGCCAAAGTCCTGCATAACCTGCAAGGTGGACAGCACATCTGCCGCATTTCTGCCGAAACGGGAGAGTTTGAACACCAGCACATAGGACACGCCGTCTTTACCGGACTTGATATCCTCCATCATGCGGTTAAATTCTACACGTCCTTCAATGGACTTGCCGGATTTACCGGCATCCTCGTATTCTCCCACAATCTCATAGTCATTGAACTCGGCATAGGCTTTCATTCTGGATTTCTGTGCATCCAGAGAGTATCCGTCAATCTGCATGGCGGTGGAAACTCTCGTATAGATATATACTTTTGTCTTTTCTTTCTTCATCTCACAATCCTCATTCGTGCCACATACTGCGGCACCTTTATGTATCCTTACTCCGAAGCTCTTCCGGAGTAAGTTTGGACACTAATTATACGATTATTATATCATGCTGTTTTAGTTTTTTCAATAATGTCATCTGTCTGTTCGGGAATATTTGTAGCTCCGGCAGTTTCTTTTCCTAAACAATTCGGCAGCTCTGGAAGGTTGTCAATGTCCAGAACCGCCGCATATTTTTCTATTAAGTTGGCAAGCAAATCAGCAAAGCCGCTCCACTCATCCTTATTCCAATCCGCTATAATGGTTTACCTCCTGTTTCTTACTGCCACGCTGTGTGTACGCCTGGATGATCTCCGGAGGGATACGGTCAAGAATCCCTTTTACCCGTTCATAATCGCTTTGCAGCCTTGCTTCCTGTAACTTCTTGACGGTGCTCTGCTGCTGGCTCTTTTCCAAAGCTTCCGTCAGATCATCGTTTTTCTTTTTCAGCGCCTTTTTCTCGGACTCAGCTGTGGTAAAGCACCTCTGATATTTCTTCATCTGTGTTTCCATCGCCGCCACATCCGGGATATATTTCTCCAGAAATGCGGCAATCTGCGCTGTCCGCTCCTTATAGTTGGTGAATTTCACATCGGAGAGCATGGCGTCCAACTTCTCCATCTGTCTTGTCAAACGGGTCATCTGTTTGAACACTCTCGGCGGGATATGGTCACGGCCAGTCTCACTGGCACTCTCGCCACGCTCCAATACCGGATACTTCCTGACCATGTGTTCCCAGAACTTGTCCTGCCATTGGGTCATCTTTTTGCGGTTTCCCAGAATCTCCTTGGCACATAGCCGCTTATCTTCCGTCAACGGGACAAAAGAAAGGTGCATGTGGGGCGTTTTCTCGTCCATATGCACTACGGCAGAGATAATGGTTTCGGGGGATTGGTTCTGTTGGATAAACTCCAATGCTTCATTGAAGAATTCTTTGATTTCAGCCTGTTTCTTGCCCTTGAAGAACTCCGGGCTTGCGGTAATCAGCGCTTCTACCACACGAACACTGTCGGAGCGAGTGCGGCATCCGGCTGCGGCAATTTGCCGTTCGGACTCTGTCCGGTACTTTCTTTCCGGCTTAACAAGGTGGAAATTCAAATGGCTCCGACTGGTGTCAATATCCGGATTGCTTGCGTATTCTTCTTTAGTGCGCTCATTGTGGGCTTCAATACGCCCGATCTCCGGCCCCTTATACTTGGCAAATCTCAAAATAGCAAACTGTCCTTTTTCCATTATTTTTCCCGACCTTTCTGCCACACGATGTCGTAGCCCAATACATCAGCCAGCTCCAAAACCTCTTTATAACGGATACTTTCCCGCTGCAGTTTGGCCGACAGGTTGGAAACGCTGTCCGACCAGCCGTATTCGTCATGCAGCAGGTCAACTACTTCCTGCATCGTCATTCCGGCACGGATGATCTGTGCTTTGATTTCGTTACGTACATTCATATCAAAAAATCCTCCATAAAATATCATTGTTGATTCGGTGCACACTCTCCGCTTCAAAGTGAAACCGATACACCGAGCAGTGAAAAATCTGCAATCTCTGAAATCCGTCCAGAATTTCTCCTGTAATGTCCTGTCCATATCTGACCATATCCCACTTTACTGTTCCGTGTGATTTGGGCTGGGACAGTAAAAACACCCACCATTCCGTAAACACGGTACACGATTCAGAGAAGCGCGATTCCGTAAAATCATTTCGTCCCGCGGCCAAAAACTTGCCTGTTTCCACTACCATTGAAAAGCTATGCCTCAAAACAGGTCTTTACGAATGCTTCTGCCAAAAGGAAATGGGGTGGACTGAAAAGTACATGTACCAAGTGTACTTGCAGTACCGTGGTACGTTTGGTACGGGTGGTACATGTATTTTCGGGTCACTTTCACTTTTCACAGAAACGGCCTTTGCAGAAGCTCGATGCCGACAAAACCTCTAGCGAACTTTCCATCGCCGATATTGACCTTATTTGTGTATTCAAGGTGATAGTGGCTCTCATTCTGTTTGAGAAAGGAACAGAATCGCTTTTGTGAAAGGCTGCTCATGGCATTATCGTCACACCACAGCTTGTAAACAGCGTACAGGTCTTTGGAGCTGACTTCGTAATCTGCCTTGAAACGGATATACCCCTCGGAGCCTAAAAAATCGATGATGTTGTTGCCGTCCGATACCGCAGCGTCCATATTGTCCTGCGCCGACTGGCTAAGAGTAAACCTGTAATCGTTGTCGATCAGGCGGTGCAGGCCCGAAAGTGCCCACAGGAAAATGCCCTCCGCTTCAGCGCACATCTTTTCCGCAATATACGGATCGTCTTTCCGGTTCGGGTCTTTTTCCTTGGTGGAAAGGATAATCTGTCTGCGGAAAAAGCCCACACTGTGGTCATTGATAGATTGCAGGATGCCGTTGCCCAAGCCGATAAAGCGCACATACAGATCGCCCTGATAGCTCTGCTGTCCCTTTTTCTCCAGATCCATCGGCAATTCTGCGGTGATGATTGCCTTGATGTGATTGGTCTGAGGCAAGGCTTCCAACTTCATATCATCGTCCAGCATCACAAGCTCATGCTCCAGATCGGCACGAGCGAAGGGGCTTGTCTCTACCTTTGCGATACTGCCTGTGTTCATGTTGCTGCCCAGCAGCGCACGAAGGACAATACCAATGCGGCTTTTGCCCTCGCCGCCCTTGCCGATCAGCAAAAGCATCTTCTGGCCTTTGGTGGAGGGAATAAAGCAGTATCCCATAAATTCCTGTAAAGTCAGAATGTCCTCCGGCTCCAAAAGCTGAGACAAAAAATGCAGCCATGTCACTGGCTGCGGAGCTTCTGGATTGTAAGAAACGGGCAGACGGTTCCGGCAGAAATCCTTTTCCGGACTGAACATGCCGTTCAGATAACAGGTGCCGGTCGCCACATGAATGCGGTCTTGATACAGGGGCAGCTTTTCAGTGCAGCACTCCATACGCATCACATCCAGAAGATTGGTGACTTTCTTCGCAACGCCACTGGTCACATAATACTTGATGCGGTCATAGATCACCTTTTTCAGGCGGTTTTCATCGTGTACTCTGCCGTTTACCGTGAAAAACGCTCCGTTTACCGTGACCATTGGATATTCCCGGAGAAATTCTTCGCAGAATAGGGCTTCGTTGATTTTCTTGCCGTCAAACCACGCCGGATTTTCAGAGTGCGTGGTCTGCGTCATTTTCCCGCTCATAGCGTACATTCTCCTCTCTCTTTCTTGTGGTGTAGTCATGGAGAAACGCAACCGTGCTATCCTTCATCAGCTCCTCCACCACAGCAACACGTTCTTCCAAATCGCCCACGGTCAGAATGTCAGTCAGATACTCGATGCGGTCAAGCATCTGGCAGGCCTCCACAAACCGGTCATCCGGATCATCGTCCGGCGTTTTCGGGGCATACCAAACCTTCCAATCTTCCAGCAGATGCAGATAATCCGTCAGCGCCCGGAAGCACAGCATTTCATCTTCTCGGAACTGTCGGATGTGGGGATGTTTGGGCTTGCGGGAAGCTGCCACAGCTTGTCCCTGTTCGGTGCTGATACCGAAGTCCACAGCCAGCCTTTGCGCCGCTTGCAAGCTTCCCAAATCAAACAGCTTTGCCGTAAATTCAATCACATCCCCGGTAGCTCCACAGCCGAAGCAGAAGAAATATTCCTCGTTCAGCTTCAGGCTGGGATGCCTGTCATTGTGGAATGGGCAGCAAGCCATGCCGTTGCGGTTGACTTTCAGCCCGTAGTGTTCGGCGGCTTGTCTTACGGGAACTGCCGCCTTCACAGTTTCAAAAATATTCAAATAGCAATAATCCTCCTGCTTGCTCTTGGTTAAGCCGTTCTACCCATTCCGTTTCCTGACAGGCAACCCTGCTCGGCGCTGTGTCGTCTCCTTTGTGGAGCGCTCGTTCCTTTTACAGAAGTCATGGCGGTTTATCTCGGTCTGGACGGTCATTCGATTTTCAAGGCGTCTTTTCGATCGATCGTGAGCCAAGTTTACCGCAAAAAATAAGCGACCTTCGTTTATGCACGAAAGCCACAAATGTCGGAAGTATAGACTTAAAAAATTGCAAATTTGCACAGGGTGGTTTATAATGATAGTAGGTTGGGAGGCGTTGCACATGAAGAAGAACTATGACGATGAGCAGGAAAATACCACTGCGTACCGTGTCCGCCTATTACGCCAGGACAGGGGATGGAGCCAAAAAGAACTGGCAGACAAAATATTTGTTGCTCACTCTCAGATCAGCCGTTTGGAGAGTGGAGAAACCACAAATATTGGCAGCGCTTTGTTAGTCTCGCTGGCTAAGGTATTCCATGTTTCAACAGATTATCTACTTTGCCTTACGCCCATTAGCGTACCGAAAAGCTATGATATTTCCCAGCTGGGATTATCAGAGGAAGTAATCCGCAGGCTGATTTTGAAAACGATTGACCCCGATGTGTTAAACAGGCTTTTGGAGCATGACCAGTTCCCAAAACTTTGTGCTTTGATGAAAAACTATTTCAGCAATACCGTTGCAAATGGTATCATGGCAAGAAACCAGATTATTGACCTTGCCACTGATCCTCTTGCAGAGCTGATGAGCGCCGATCCTTCAAAGCGATCGGAAATGATAAAAGGCCTGAGTTTTCTGAACTCCAGCAAAATTCAGATTAATGAAGCAGACATAGAAAAAATCAAAAACATATTGATGAAGATCATTCGGGATGTAAAAGAGAACATGGCAGAGGAGCAACCCAGTGGAGCGGTTGCTACAGCAGAAGCAGTAAAGGGGATTCGTGCCGCATTACCGGACAAGCCACAATCTGAATTGACAGCCGATGATGTGTCAACAGCCATTACTGCCTACATAGGAACGATGATCACAATGGACGAGAATACTTCAGAACTGTTCCAGCAGCTTGCCAAGCAAGTTCTTGAGCTCCCCTTGGATAGGGAAAATTAAGCGTGTCGCTGCGGCGGGTTTTTATATACCTCTTGCGCCCCCGTTGACACAGAAAAACTTTTCGCACAGCTACAAGGTTTTCTGCGCCACCTACACCCGAACAGTCGGATTTTGCTCATGGCAAATCCTTCATTTTGTGTATCTTACAGCCCACAAAATCCGCCTGTTCTGCTGCCACTGAAAACGGTCTGTCTGGCGTGGGACAGCCCCTTTCCAGCGTCAGCGGTCGCAAAAGGTATAACACACTAGACTTTGCAAGCAAAATCGTGTGCCAACAGGGGTGCTGCTCGCCCCTATTGGAAACCCAGAGCCAATGGGGCTTTGCCCCTCTGGACGCCCCACCTGTCCATGCAGTGGCGATCCATCCTGCTCCCACACGATAGATACGCTCCTGCCCGGAACAGGTAAAACAAGCCCAGAGGTTTGCCCAAATAGCGGGTAAATCTCTGGGCCTGTTTTGGTCAGCAGCGGCTGGGAAAAGGTGAACGGAAAGCCTTGCTGACTGATAAATTTGAGTTGGATATTTTCGTATTGAGATGCGAAAATCTGTTGTTCCGAATTCCTGTATCTGGTATAATAAAAGCGTCGAATTTTCTGACCGGAGGTGCCCATATGGCCATTTCTTACAATAAGCTCTGGAAACTGCTCATTGATCGTAAAATGAGCAAGGCAGACTTACGCCGTGCGGCGGGAATCGCCCCCAACACCATGACAAAACTAAACCGCGATGAAGAAGTGACCTTGGAAACACTGGGGAAAATTTGCGCAATATTGAATGTAAATATTGGAGATATCGTGGACTTCCTGCCGACCAACCAAACAACCGAAGTGAACTTGGAGGCAAAATAAGTATGACAGAAAATGTATTGTGTGCGCTGATTGGCGTAGGGGGAACACTGTTAGGGACCATTGTTGGTCTTGCTTTTCCATACCTATGCAGCGGATTTGGACGCAAACTTCTTGTTATTTCCAATATTGATGTGCGGTTTGGTACAGGAAAACCAGACGGCGAAGGCGGATATGATGGTTCGTGGATAAATTTTAGGGCTTCGATTCTCAACAAGAAAAATAAATCGTTGATTATTGAGAAAATTGCATGCGAATTATACAGCGGTTCAAACAGAATTGCCGTATGCTCCTGTGCCGATAAAGACACCATTAGGAAAAGCGCAGGAGCCTACAAATATGATGAACTTCGATATATTGATGTTGCTTCAAAATCAAGCACTGCAAAAAACATCCATGTATTTGTGCGTGGAGATTTGACCTCATGTGATAAGGTGGTTTTTGTGTATTCATGGGGGATAGTAAAAAGAAAGCAAATTGTTTGGGTCAAGGAGGATACACCCCATGCCAACACTTGAATGGATTGGAAAAGATAAAGTGGTAAACCACCACCAAGAGGTGCCTTACCGGGTGCTGGAGCGCCAGTACAGCTATGACGAAGCCGGACAGCACGCCGAGGACAACGGCAGCGAAAACATGATTATCCACGGCGACAATCTGGAGGCGTTGAAAGCTCTGCTGCCACAGTATGAGGGCAAGGTGAAGTGCATCTACATCGATCCTCCCTACAACACCGGCAACGAAGGCTGGGTGTACAACGACAACGTCAATGACCCCAAGATCAAAAAGTGGCTGGGCGAAGTGGTTGGCAAAGAGGGAGAGGACTTGACACGCCATGACAAGTGGCTGTGCATGATGTACCCGCGGTTGAAGCTGCTGCAAAAGCTGCTGGCGGATGACGGTGTTATTTTCGTTTCTATTGATGATATCGAAGTAACATACCTTCGCCTGATTATGGATGAGATTTTTGGGAAGACAAATTTCATCGCTCAGTTGATCTGGAAAAGTCGGCAAAACAAAGATAATCGAAATATTACCAATGTTTCCATCGACCATGAATATGTTCTTTGCTACGGGATGAAACTTCGCGGTTGCAAGCGCAAAGAAGAACAATATAAAAATCCCGATAACGACCCACGCGGTCCGTGGACAAGTGCAAACATGGTTGGTTTAGCTACTGAGGATGCTCGTCCTAACTTGCACTATGACCTTATAGACCCCAACACGGGAATAAATTATGGTAAACCCGCAAAAGGCTGGAGATATGATAAAAGCACCATGACACGCCTTATTAAAGAAGGGCGGATTATCTGGCCCGATACACCTAATGGGCGTCCGAGGAAAAAGCAATACTTAGCAGACCTTGCAGGGTCATATACCGGATATTCTTCAATCATTGGTGAAGATTTCTATACCCGAACCGGCAGTAATGAACAACTTCAAATTTGGGGAGAGGTTCGTTTTGATTTTCCCAAGAACTCCGGGCTTTTACAGGAGCTAATCGAACAAGCCTGTGATGAGAATGCCATTATCCTCGATTCCTTTGCCGGTTCCGGCACCACTGCCCATGCTGTCCTCAACATGAACAAATCCGACGGCGGACACCGCAAGTTCATCCTTGTCGAGATGATGGACTACGCCGACAGCATTACCGCCGAGCGTGTCAAACGGGTAATTGACGGCTACGGCGAGGACAAAAAAGCCGTGGAAGGCACCGGCGGCAATTTCAGCTATTATGAGCTGGGGCCTGTGCTTCTACTGCCGGACGGCAACCTCAACGAAGAAGTAGGCCCGCAAAAAATCCGGGAATACGTCTACTATATGGAGACTAAAGAGCCCTTGCCCGCCGAACAGCCCACGGACGAGCCTTACTTCATGGGCCTGTGCCGCAACACCGCCTATTACTTCTATTATGAGCGGGAACGTGTCACTACCCTGGACCATGCTTTTTTAGCTACTGTCCAGACCAAAGCCGAGGGCTACACCATCTATGCCGACCTATGCGCCATCCCGCAGGAGACCCTGCGCAAGCATAACATCACCTTTAAGAAAATTCCTCGGGACATTGCCAGGCTGTAAAGGAGCGTGAAGAAATGGAACTGAAATCTTATCAGAAAGAAGTCATTGCCGATCTTGCACGCTATCTGGAGCTGGTGGTGGAGCTGCAAAGCCCGGCAAAGGCGTATCAGACCCTCTGGAACGAAAAGAATGTTCTGGTGGGCTTCGGCGGTATGCCAAATTATGTGAATGTACTTCCCGGTGTGCCCCATGTGTGCGCCAAGGTGCCCACCGGCGGCGGCAAGACCTATATTGCCGCCAGTTCTCTGCGGACGATTTTTGACGCCATGCCCCAGCGCCGGGCCAAAGCCGTGGTGTGGTTGGTGCCCTCCGATGCCATTCTGACCCAGACCCGTAAGGCGCTGGAAAATCCAGACCATCCCTACCGCCAGCGGCTGGATGTGGATTTTGGCGGGCGGGTACAGGTATATTCCAAGGAGCAGGCTCTCATGGGGCAGAACTTCACCCCTTCCGCCGTGACAGAACAGCTTTCTTTGTTTGTGCTCAGCTATGATTCCTTCCGCACCAGCAAAAAGGAGGGGCGCAAAGCCTATCAGGAGAACGGTTATCTGGCCGAGTTTGCAAAGTGGATGGATGATCCGTCCGTTCTGCTGGCCGATACCGATGAGACGGCGTTGATCCAGGTAATCCGCTATCTGAATCCGATGGTCATCGTGGACGAGAGCCACCATGCCACTTCGGATTTGAGCGTGGAAATGCTGCAAAACTTCAATCCCAGCTTTGTGTTTGACCTGACCGCCACACCCAAGAAGAAAAGCAACATCATCTCTTTTGTAGACGCCGCACGGCTGAAAAAGGCCAACATGGTCAAGCTGCCGGTCATTGTCTATAACCGTAAGTCTCAGGCAGATGTATATGGGGATGCTATCGCCATTCGTGCCAAGCTGGAGGCACAGGCCAAACGGGAGCAGGAAACCAGCGGGCGCTATATTCGTCCCATCGTTCTGTTCCAGGCACAGCCCCGCAACAATGCAGATAGCACCACATATGAAAAAATTAAGAAAACGCTGGTGGATGGCGGCATTCCCGAAAAGGAAATCGCCATCAAAACCGGCGATAAAGACGAGCTGAAAAATGTGGACTTGCTGTCCCCAGACTGCCCCATCCGGTACATCATTACCGTCAACGCCCTGAAAGAGGGCTGGGACTGCCCCTTTGCCTATGTGTTGGCCACGGTGGCAAACCGCACTTCTACCGTGGATGTGGAGCAGATTTTGGGGCGTGTACTTCGGTTGCCCTACACGCAGAAGAACAGCAGTGAAGTGCTGAATCTCTCCTATGTCATCACATCTTCCGCAGACTTCCACCAAACGCTGGAGAAGGTTGTGGCCGGGCTGAACAGCGCCGGTTTCAGCAGTCGTGACTACCGGGCACAGGATGTGGACGTTCCCGTTATGGCACCTCCCACCCCGGAGCCGGAGCAGCTTTCTATTGTCCCGCCTCCCGCTGACGAACCGGATCTGCCGGAAGTAGACGGCTCGGATTTGAAGGCGCGTTTTGAAGCGGCAACGCATGAGGCAGAACAATCCGTGCAGGATGGAACGATGCAGTCCGACCCCATGCTGTCACAGGCCCTGCAACAGAACAAAACCTATGAGGACGAGATCAACCAGGCCGATAACACTGCTTTGAGCCAGGCTCCATCGGAGGTGCGCGACAAAATGAATCAGTTCCGAATGAATGAGGAATTTGCAGACGAAGCCGCTGCCTTGCGCTTCCCCCAATTTATGCTGGAGACTGGCCCCAGTCTGTTTTCGGAAGCTCATGAAACCCTGGAACTGGAACATTTAGAGGGTGGTTTCTCTCTGCGGGACAAAGACGCTCATGTGGATTTCACTACCGTCAACGCTGAGATGGCGCGGGTGGATGTAGACGATAGCAAAGACAGCACCGCAAAGGCATGGCGGTTGTCTGGTGGCGACAGCGCCTTTTTCCGGGAGTGGTTCAACACCCAGCCCTCGGAAAAGCGGCTTTCTCTGTGTAAGGGCATTATCAAGCAAAAGCTCTCCAAGATGAACTGCGTCAATGACCGGGAACTGGATGAGTACATCGACCGGGTGATCGGCACCATGAGCGAAGATCAGCTCTCCGAGCTGGAGCAGTCGCCGTATCCCTATGTCGTGAAAATTCAGGGGAAGGTAAAGGAATTGATTGCCCAGCATCGCTCCAGCGTCTTTGATACCTGGCTGGAGCAGGACAAGATTTCCTGCCTGCCCAACTATGCGCTGCCAGCGGTGATCTCCCCAACGGCATTTACCTCGATGGTGCCAAAATCGCTCTATACCGCCGAAGAAGATATGAACGAGTACGAGTTCAAGGTGGTGTGGGCACTGTCAGAACTGGGTAACGTCAAGTGGTGGCACCGCAATATCTCCAGACTGGGCTTCCAGATTAACGGCCCCGTTCATGCCTACCCCGACATCATCGTGATGCTCCACAGCGGAAAGGTACTGATGGTGGAGACCAAGGGCGATCACCTGGATAATGATGAGTCCAAGGAGAAGGCCAAAATCGGCGACCAGTGGGCGAAGCTGGCCGGAAAACAGTACAAGTATTACATGGTGTTTGAGACCAAGCAGCCAGACTATCCGGGAGCGTATTCTCTGGAACGGTTTATGGAGATTGTGAAGGGATTGTAACACCCCAAAATATATGTTGGAGGTTTAAATAATGGGAACCATTAAATCAGAAATAATGAATCTCTTTCTGGCCGAACATCCTGAGCAAGAAAGTATCCTGAGGCCTTTCCTAAACGGTTTCGACATAAATTATGCAGAAGTGAAGTCCATTAATAACACTACAATCTTTTCATATATGATAAAGCCAGAAGACTTTATGAAAGAAGCTTTTGGCCTGGAGAAAGAAATTTTATTAGTATATTCGCCTTTTGATACTTTAGAGCCACGCGCTCTACAGGCTGCAAATATGCTGTTTAAAATGTTCCCATACATGAACCGAATAGATACACTTAACTTTTTTATGGTTTCCAAAGATCCTGCAATACAAAATTATGCAGGAATAATGTCTTTTTCTGAGGAAGAATCTCGTTCGCTAGTTCCCTTTTTATATTCTGATTTAATTTCAAGTACTAGCGATAACTGGTATGTTAGAAAAATCTTAAAGAAAAACTTTTATGACGTAGATTTGTTTGGCTATACTCTTCCGATTAGAGACGAGGCTTCCTTTTTTGGGCGGCACCAAATTGCTGCACGATACATTGATGCGATTCGCCGATGCGAAAACCGAGGTATCTTTGGGCTACGCAAAACAGGTAAAACATCCTTTTTGTTTAAGATTGATCGAATTATTCGGGAACAGCATCTTGGGTTTGTATTCTTTTATGATTGTAAGTCTCCATCATACAGAAAACTTCACTGGAACGAGCTCCTTGGAGAAATATGTAGCAATGTAGCCAAACGATTAAAAATACGCATTCGAAAAGAATATGATGAACAAAACATCATTAAGAGTTTTCGATATGTTGTGAAAACGGCATCAGATAAGAACATAAAGATCATTATTATGTTTGACGAAATCGAATATATTTCGTTCAAATCTCCGCTTGATGAACACTGGAAAACGGAATTTATGGACTTTTGGCAAACAATTTGGTCTGTTCAAAGCCTTCATCGGAATCTGGTGTTCATATTATCCGGTGTTAACCCAAGTGTTACAGAAATCGATACAGTTAATGGCGTTCAAAATCCGCTATTTAGTATCGTGCAATCGGAGTATTTACATGGATTATCTGAAGATGAAGCGAGAACTATGATACGAACTTTAGGACGTAGAATGGGTATTAAATTTGAATTCGATTCTGTAAAACTTTTATACGATCAATTTAATGGACATCCTATGCTTCTGCGCCTAGCGTGTAGCTACATTAATCGTCAGTATAATGATCCAGATAAACGCCCCATTACGGTTACGGCGGATAACTTAAAAAAACTACAAGATGATATTGATGTAGAATTAGCTTACTATTTCCGTCATATTGTATCAGAAATCCAAAAATTCTACCCCGAAGAGTATGAGATGTTTGAGTTGTTGGCTTCTGGACAAACATCGGATTTTGTGGAGTTATCTGCAATTACAGAGTATACAAAACATCTGTACAGCTATGGCCTAGTTGGTCGTGAGAATGGAAAGTTGCCATATGTTAAAATGCCTGTAGCTGGAAGATACGTAGCGATGGAATTAGCCAAAAGGGAAAAGCGAACAACCCTATATCGAATTGTCCCGCTTGAAAAACGAAATCAATGGGTCGCTCAGCGTGTGAAGTCAATTATACGTGATTTGCGTCAACTAGAAACAGCAATATCTAATGCAGGAACGTGTAAACTTTTTGGCGAAAACTCTTTCCCAGAGGCAGATAGATTCGTAAACGTTGGACCAGTGTCTAACGAGCCAGAATTTGAAAATTTCTTCAATATCTGTAATCGTTGCTTCGTTGAGTCAATCGAAAAATACGGCAAATCATTGGGAAAAAAGAAATATTTTTGGAGTGAAATCAAGTCAACTTATCCGGCCTTGTTTGAAGTACTACATCGAATAAAGGTTTATCGCCATTCTAGCGATCACCTAGAACTAAACCCCGATGTCGCCAAGAAGTATAAAGAATTCTGGGATGAGGATACGGCTGGCGTTACCGACTTTGAAGAACAACGGTTTGTGATTCAACAAAAGCTATTAGAAGCCTTTTTGTCTGCAATTCAAACAGAAATAGATTCTATATCCTAAACAATATTCCGTCCAAAGTGGTATACTTTGGGCGGAATATTGTTAATTTTAGATTGAATTTATTATTTAGTATCTGCTAAATCATTTGAAAATGCTTTAGTGCATCCATAATTGCCGCTTCCCTGTCCGGCGGGCACTGTGGCACTTTTGCATCTTCCTTCTTTGGCAGGTTATAATTCTGTCCCACATCCAGCCCGCACTTCCGCTTGACTTGGGAGATATACAGGCTGGACACCTTCAAACCGTACTTCTCCAGTACGTAGGATTTGATCTCGTCATAGGTAGCCTTGCTCTCCGCAGCCGTTAAATCCATCTCATCCATGCTTAGATCAATCTCGATATGTTCTTTACTTTGAAGTTTGGACAACAAGCAAACCGTCTCCACGTTCGCCGTGCCGGGGAACAGGTCCACGGCGCAGGCCCGGACGGGGCGGTAGCCCAGGGGGGCGAAGCGGGCCACATCCCGGGCCAGGGTGGCCGGGTCGCAGGAGACATAGACGATGCGCTCCGGCTCCATGGAGGCCGCTGCCTCCACCACGTCGGGGGCCAGCCCCTTCCTGGGCGGGTCCAGATCGGAAGAGCGTCATGTAGGGAAAGAGTGTAGATCTCGGTGGTCGCCGTATCATTAAAAAAAAAAAAAAAAGATAC
>OOCB01001325.1_pt1 | contig 33861 bp, 20 predicted proteins | sample 1671351 | NCBI WGS metagenome assembly OOCB01 (sample SAMN06348148, study PRJEB24527) | human gut metagenome | biome: human gut; feature: ankylosing spondylitis patient; material: feces | host: Homo sapiens | place: China | collected 2015-10 | reverse complement strand
ACGCTTTCGCTATGTTGTCGTTCGTAGCAGTACATAAATCAGCAAAAAACGCTGCCATATAAATGAATGCTACAGCTCGAAAATAAAATTTTCTCGCTGTTCGTTTCACTCATATAATTTTCATTAAAAATAATTGTATGCAGGCATACATTATTTTTAGTTTGAAAATTGCATTCATTTAGAGTACAAAGTGCTGACGACGACAAAAATGCCGACTAACACTATTTGTTATATCTGCACAATTTAATCAAGATTTATGACAGTTTCGCAAACGCCCAATATTAAAAAAGATAAAAGGAGAAAAGTATGAGGTACAACAGAAGATTAAAAAAATATTGTAAGAGACTGACAGCGGCAGTTTTGATAGCAGGAATGACGATTACAGGAAGTTATTATGGTGATTTTTCAACATATGCCAAAACTGGTAAACAAAAAGTTGCTTTAAATGCAATATCAAAAAAGCTTCAAAAGGGAAAGACTTTTACATTGAAAGTCAAAAATGTTCCCAAAAATATCAAATCAAAGAAGATTAAATTTACGAGTAGCAAAAAGAGTGTTGCTTCAGTTACGGCAAAGGGCAAGGTAAAAGGAAATAAGGTTGGAAAAGCCGTTATCTGGTGTAAGGTTTCCTATAAGGAAAAAAAGAAGATTAAAGGAAAGACAAAGTGGAAATCCTTTAGCAAAACATTAAAATGTAATGTAAGAGTTGTGGCAAAGAAGGTAACACCGACAAATACGCCGAAGGTGAGCGAAAATCCGATGGTGACAGCTAAGCCAACAGCAACAGCGGGTCAGACCACGACAGCTAAGCCAACAGCGACAGCAGGTCAGAATACGACAGCTAAGCCAACAGCGACAGCAGGTCAGAATACGACAGCTAAGCCAACAGCAACAGCAGGTCAGAATACAACAACAGAGCCGACAGCAACAGCAGGTCAGGATACGACAGCTAAGCCAACAGCAACAGCGGGTCAGGATACGACAGCTAAGCCAACAGCGACAGTGGGTCAGACCACGACAGCTAAGCCGACGGCAACAGCAGGTCAGAATACAACGGCTAAGCCGACAGCGGCAGCGAGCCAGATACCTGTGGCTGCTCCAACGGCAGCAGTAAGCCCAACACCGAAAGTTCCCCCGATAGCAACAGCAAGTCCGACACCGACAGCCACTCCGACAAGAAGACCTGCCACGGAAACAGCTTCCGAGGCATATCAGATGGTTCACGACCTCGGACTTGGCATAAATCTCGGAAACACAATGGAGAGTGTGTCACGTTACAAACTTGGCAGTGTTAATGCCTATGAAACTTGCTGGGGAGCACCGACCACGACTAAGGCAATGATTGACGGTATGAAAAATGCAGGTTTTAAGACGATAAGAATACCTGTGGCATGGTCAAATATGGTTTCAGATGATGGAAATTATACGATAAGTGATGGTTATTTTAACAGAGTTGAAGAAATCATGGGCTATGCCCTCGACAATGATATGTATGTTATCGTAAATATCCACTATGACGGTGGATGGTGGGGACAGTTTGGTGCGTGCAAAAAGGACTCTGCCGGAAATATAGTTGCCGATGAGACAAGGCGTGCCGCTGCATGGAAACGATATGAGAGTTATTGGAAACAGATTTCTGAAAGATTTAAAAAATATTCAGGTCATGTCATTTTTGAGAGTGCAAACGAGGAACTTGGTACAAGATTAAATGATGCACTTAACTCAAACGGTTACGGATTTACAGAAGACATGAGCAGCGATGATATTATTTCGGGAAATCTGACAGATGATGAAAAATACGCTCTTGTCAATCAGATAAATCAGAAATTTGTCGATATAGTGCGTGCATCAGGCGGAAATAATGCAAACAGATTTCTTCTTATAGCAGGATATGATACCGATATATCAAAAACCTGTGACACAAGATACAAGATGCCGACCGATACTATAGAAAGTCATCTTATGGTTTCAGTTCACTACTATTCACCATATGGTTACTGTGATATAGCAAAACCTTCAAAAGAAGGGTATATTGCATCGTGGGGAAGTGATGATGAGATAAGCACGCTTAAAAGTGACTTTAAGAAAATGAAACTTCAGTTTGTCGATAAAGGTTATCCTGTGATTATCGGTGAATATAATGTCTGCGATACTGAAAATTCCGACGGAACATATACAAGAAAAACAGGCAGGGAAGTGTTTATAAGAAATGTATGCGAATATGCACTTGCAAATGGAATGTGTCCTGTTTTGTGGGATACGGGTATGGGTTACAGCCGTTCACAGTGCAGAATGTCAAATGACATTGATAAGGAATTGTTTGAGGGACTTTATAAGAAAGCTGAGAGTGGAACAGCATATGTGCCTGATGAGACAAAAAATGAATATGTATGGACCGGAAATATAGGGGCGTCAAGCTGGAATGCAGTGGCACCGGTTGCTACTGATGATGACTGGAATCTGCCTGTTAGTTCTGTTGGAGCTGCATATCAGATTAGTGGCATAGACTGGACAAAATTTACAAATCCGTATCTTGAGATAAAGATAAATTCGCTTACAGCGGGCAGCGGCGGTAGTGTAGACTACAAAGTGGCTAATAAAGTAAATGAAGATAATCCATACTATAAATATATAAATGACTCTGATGTAAAGGCAAGTGGAACATTTAAGCTGAGTACGGGAGAAAAATTAAAGATTGATTTGTCAAAAGACGGTCTTTCGGGTTATGATAATATATATATTGGCATGGTTGGTAAAGGTTCTAACGCAGTAGCTTTTAATGCCAATGTCACTATTACAATAAAAGACAGCAGCAATTAAATAAGGTATTTGAGCAAAAGCAGATATTCTTGCAAAATTATATATGGAATTTTGTCTGTCGTATTGCCCTTAACCTGAGATTTTTAGGATATTTTTTGCGGCAGCCTGTCTGAAAATGAGGTGAAATAAATTTGAAGATGATATTACCTAAAAATGTTTCATATATTATTAGTAAACTTGAACAGGCCGGATTTGAAGCCTATGCGGTAGGCGGCTGTGTGAGGGACACTCTGCTTGAAAGGAAACCGCAGGACTGGGACATTACGACCTCCGCAAAACCATTACAGATAAAGGAGCTTTTTAAAAAGACTATCGACACGGGGATACAGCATGGCACGGTCACTGTCATGCTTGACCATGTCGGTTATGAGGTGACAACTTACAGGATAGACGGTGAATATGAGGATAACAGGCATCCTAAAAAGGTAGAGTTTACAGACAATCTCAAACTTGACCTTGAAAGACGCGATTTTACGATAAATGCCATGGCTTATAACGATAATAGAGGGCTTGTCGACGAATTTGGGGGTATTAAAGACCTCAAAGATGGTATAATAAGATGTGTTGGTGATGCGGGGCAGAGATTTGACGAGGACGCACTCAGGATGTTAAGGGCAGTGAGGTTTGCAGGACAGCTTGGTTTTGCCATCGAGGAAAAGACAAGAGAAGCTATCGTTGAGAGAGCAGACCATCTTAAAAATATAAGTGCCGAGAGGATAAGAGTTGAACTTACGAAACTGCTTGTTTCTAAAGAAGCAGGGCGGATAAGGGATGCCTATAAAACAGGCATGACAAAATATTTTCTGCCTGAACTTGATGCTGCGATGCAAACTGAACAGAAAAATCCGCATCATATCTACACGGTCGGAGAACACAGCATATGCGGTATAGAGCTTATGAACTGTTTCTTTGGGATTACTTCCGATAAAAAGATTTATGATAAGATACCTGAGAATGTACTTGAAACGGCAAAAAAACTTGCCGCTAAAATGGATAAAAAACAGCAGACGGTTTTGTGCATGACGATGCTTCTTCACGATATAGCAAAACCAGCAGTCATGACAGTCGATGAAAAAGGAATCGGTCACTTTATCGGTCATCCGGCACAGAGTGAGAAAATGGCAAAGAAGATAATGAGGAGACTTACTTTTGACAATGACTCCATATCAAAAGCGTGCAGGCTCATAAGATTTCATGATTACCGTATGGAAGATAAGAGCAGGGCTTTCAGGCGTGCCGTGTCAAAGATAGGTGCTGACATTATGGATATGCTTTTTCTTGTTGAGTATGCCGATGTTCTGGCACAGAGCGATATGCAGCGTGATGAAAAACTTGCAAAGATAGACGCAGGTGTTAAGAGATTTGAATATATTATGGCAAATGCACAGCCTTTGTCGATAAAAGACCTTGCGGTGACAGGCTCAGACCTTATAGCCGCCGGAGTAAAACCGGGACCAAAGATGGGAGAGATACTTAAGGCAATGCTCGACAAGGTACTTGACGAACCTGAACTGAACACGAAAGATGGTCTGTTAAACTATCTTAAATGTGAGAACGGCAATAAAAATGTTGAGGAGAACGAAGATTTATAGTAAAATAACTGTAAATGTGTTTAGCACCTGTTACATTGTAAGGGATAATGATAACTTATGATGTGGCATAAGTATTAAGTTAGTTTCACTACTTCTATTTATTTTGGAGCAAAGATAAATAGTATTATAAATAAATTGCTCGGAAATGGGGATTATTATGGATTTAAATGTAAGGCTTGCGAAGATGACAAAAGCTATGAAGACACAGCTTTTTATCGACAATCTTACAACGATATTTAACCCACAGGCTCTTTTTAGTGATGGTACGGCACAGTATCGTATTCCGCCTGAACCAAAAGCAAATGAGAGTGTAAAGCTCAGATTCAGAACCGGCAGGGAAAATATTGACAGAGTGGTTCTTGTTGTGTGTACTGATACGCGCATCGAGATGAAGAAAGTATATAATGACAGACTGTTTGATTATTATGAGAGTACGGTCGAACTTTCTGACAAGATGATAGATTATTATTTTGAGGTGACGAGCGGAACGGTCACTGTCTATTACAACAGCGTAGGTGTGTGCAGCGGAGTTGAGCCGTATTATAATTTTACGATAACACCATCATTTCACACTCCTGACTGGGCAAAGGGTGCAATATTTTATCAGATATATGTTGACCGTTTTTATAACGGTGACAGGTCAAATGATGTTGAAAAAGATGAGTATGTCTATATAGGTGAGGGTACTGACAAGGTTACTGACTGGTTTAAGTATCCGGCAGCAATGGGTGTAAGGGAATTTTACGGCGGAGATATAGCAGGAGTATGGCAGAAACTTGATTATCTGCAGGAACTTGGTGTAGATGCGATATATTTTAATCCGATTTTTGTATCACCGTCAAATCACAAATATGATATTCAGGATTATGATTATATAGATCCTCATTTCGGAAAGATAGTTAAAGATGAGGGTGAAGTGCTTCACAGGGACGAAAATGGAAATCTCATGTGTGACGGTACTTACCCAAACAAATATGCAACAAAATATGTGTGCAGGGTTACAGACAAAGAAAACCTTGAGGCGAGCAACCGTTTTTTTGCTGAGTTTGTCGAGGAAGTTCACAAAAGGGGCATGAAAGTTATTCTCGACGGAGTTTTCAATCACTGTGGTTCTTTCAATAAATGGCTTGACAGAGAGTGCATTTATGAGGATGCCGAGGGTTATGAAAAAGGAGCTTATATATCCGCAGACAGTCCTTACAGGACTTTCTTCAGGTTTAATGAAGATATGTGGCCGTACAATTATCACTATGATGGCTGGTGGGGACACGATACACTACCTAAGTTAAATTATGAAGATTCACCGCTTTTATTTGACTATATCATGCATATAGCGAGAAAATGGGTTTCACCGCCGTACAATGTTGACGGCTGGAGACTTGATGTGGCGGCAGATCTTGGTCAGTCACAGGAGTACAATCACTATTTCTGGAAAGAGTTTAGAAGAAATGTCAAGGAAGCAAATCCTGAAGCTATCGTTCTTGCAGAGCATTATGGTGATCCGACAAGCTGGCTTCAAGGTGACCAGTGGGATACCGTTATGAACTACGATGCGTTTATGGAACCTATCACATGGTTTTTGACAGGTGTAGAAAAGCACAGTGATGAGTACAGGGAAGATCTTCTTGGTAATGCTGATGCGTTTTTCGGTTCTATGCGAAATTATATGACAAGATTTAATACACAGTCGCTTCAGGTTGCCATGAATGAACTTTCAAATCACGATCATTCAAGATTTATGACGAGAACAAATCACAAAGTCGGAAGAACGGCAAGTGTAGGACCTCAGGCGGCAGATGAGGGCATAGATAAGGCTCTTTTCAGGCTTGGTGTCATGATACAGATGACATGGCCGGGAGCACCGACTATATATTATGGCGATGAGGCAGGACTTTGCGGTTGGACTGACCCGGATAACAGAAGAACTTATCCATGGGGCAGAGAGGACAATGAACTTATAGAGTTCCACAGACAGCTTATAAGGATACACAAGGATTATCAGGTGTTTAAGACCGGCTCGATAATGTTCTTAAAAGGTCAGTATAAACTTATAGGTTATGGACGATTTGATGAAAATGATAAGATAGTTGTTATGATAAACAGCAGCGATGAGGTTCGTGAAGCTGACATACCGGTATGGCGAATGGGAATTATACAGGAGACACGAATGGCAAGACTGATGCTTAGTGACAGGGAAGGTTATTCAGATGAAGCAAAGGTATATCCGGTCGTAAATGGACTTATCCATGTTGAATGTCCTCCGATGTCGGGAATGATAATAAAAGATATAGAAAGCATGGGATAGATGAGATATGGGAAAGATAAGAGACTGGATGCACGGCAGTGGAAGAAAAACCGTCATAGCAGTTGTGACGGTTATTGCGGCTGCAATAGTCATACATTATTTTGTGGTGGAAAGGCATGGCAAATGGGGACTTGAGAGTGCCTACAGTGCAGGTGTCAATGAAACGGTATCACCAAAGCCACAGAAAGATTATTATGTCGGCGGCAGCAGTATAGGCGGAGTTGACAAAAATACGAAAATATCTACGGGTGATACCATAAAAAAGACTGATGAGTAGAGAGTGTGCGGTAGTTTCTCACAATAATTATATTGTATTGCTGCCGCAAAATAGGATAGCAATAACTACACAGCAAAAAAGTTGTCCGTTATTTATATATTTTCATTGCTTTTATAATTATAATTATAATATAATGTGATGAAAGGGTTAAAAATATATAGCAATGTATGTTTACATACAAATTGCTTGACACAACAAACACTGACAATAACATTGGAGGTGTTTGTGGGGTTATAAAAATACCCCGGACGGAATAAAGTGCCGGATGTAAAAACGGCGGAACGGAGGAAAAAATGTACAGTTTAATTCCAGTGGTATGTGCACAGGATATCACAGCACTTGTTCGTGCACTGCCTGGTTCTGTAGCCCAGGGTCTTATCTGGGGAATTATGGCGATAGGAGTGTTTTTAACATTTAAAATACTTGATTTTGCCGATCTTACGGTTGATGGTACTATGGCAACCGGTGGTGTTGTTACGGTAATGCTTATATTGAAAGGATGGAATCCGCTTGCAGCAGTTGCAGTTGCATTTGTTGCGGGTATGCTTGCCGGACTTATAACGGGTATCTTACATACGGTACTCGGTATTCCGGATATTTTGGCAGGTATTCTTACACAGCTTTCATTATATTCGATAAATCTGAACATATCTGAAGGAAAAGCAAATCAGGCTGTAAATGTAGATATGTATAAACTCGTTGTTTCAGGCAGAGACAATCCTGCCGCGATAGTTACGGTCGTTATCATACTTTTGGTCGTTATCGCACTTATGTACTGGTTCTTTGGAACAGAGCTTGGTTTCACTATCAGGGCAACAGGATGCAATCCAAATATGTCAAGGGCACAGGGAATCAACACAAATGTTGCAAAGGTACTTGCACTTGTATTTTCAAATGGTCTTGTTGGATTTGCAGGCGGACTTCTCTCACAGTATCAGGGTAACTTCGATGTAAACATGGGCAGGGGTTCTATCGTTATCGGACTTGCTTCTGTTATCATCGGTGAGGTACTTGGAGAAGCTATATTCGGAAAGAAACTCAATTTCAGCGGAAGACTTGCATTTGTTGCTGTCGGAAGTATAATTTACTACATAGTTATCCAGTTTGTATTGTGGCTCGGTCTTCCTACAATAGATATGAAGATGTTCTCAGCTATGGTAGTTGCGATATTCCTTGCAGTTCCTTACCTCAGGGGAAAGGCTAAAAATTCATACAGAAAAGCCGCAAAAGGAGGTGCCGGAAAATGTTAGAGTTAAACAATGTGTATAAAACATTTAATCTTGGTACTATAAACGAAAAGAAGGCATTAAATGGTGTCAATTTAAAACTTGAGGATGGAGATTTTGTTACCGTTATCGGTGGAAACGGAGCAGGAAAATCTACCACTCTAAATGCTGTTGCAGGTGTATGGCCTATAGATTCGGGAAGTATTATTATTGACGGAGTTGATATGACAGGTCTTTCAGAGCATAAGAGAGCACCTTATCTTGGCAGGGTATTCCAGGATCCGATGAACGGGACAGCGGCGACAATGGAAATTATAGAAAATCTTGCTCTTGCGGCAAGAAGAGGACAGCGCAGAGGTCTTAAGTGGGGCGTTACTAAGTCTGAGAAGAAAAAATACAGAGAAATGCTTGCAAAACTTGATCTTGGTCTTGAAGATAGAATGACATCAAAAGTCGGACTTCTTTCGGGCGGTCAGAGACAGGCACTTACACTTCTTATGGCAACGATTAAAAAGCCTAAGCTTCTTCTTTTAGATGAGCATACGGCGGCACTCGATCCAAAGACCGCAGCAAAAGTGCTGGAATTATCAGATAAGATTATCGCTGACAATCATCTTACTGCTATGATGGTAACACATAATATGAGAGATGCGATAATACACGGAAACCGCCTTATTATGATGAATGAAGGAAAGGTTATTCTTGATATAAAAGGCGAGGAGAAGAAAAAACTTACTGTCGAAGATCTTCTTCAGAAATTTGAGGAAGTGAGCGGTGAGGAGTTTTCAAATGACAAGGCGTTGTTAGGATAGGTTTTGACAGAGGGATGTCACGAAAGAGTGACACCCTCTTAATAATATACATAAAAGTTTTATATTTACATAATTAAAAAAAGGAAATGAGGAAAAAATGGGTCAGACTATTGCAAATGTATTTTATAAGCAAAGAGCAGACTTCTTAGAAGAACAAAAAGAAAGAGACAAAAGGCTTAAATTTCCGGATGATGTTGAAGAAATCAGAGATATTCCATATCTTAAAGATGGATTAAAAGCACACCATCTTGATGCCTACAAGTCTAAAATTATAACACCGGAGCAGGAGCATAGAAAGCTTCCAGTCATAATAAATGTACATGGAGGTGGACTTATTCTTGGAAATAAGGAGTTTAACAGATATTTTTGTGCCAAACTGTGTAAACTCGGATATATTGTATTCAGTGTGGAATACAGACTTGTGCCTGACTGTATGTTTTATGACCAGTGTGAAGATTTGTCAAGAGCATTAGATTTTATAAACGATAATCTTTCAAATTATAATGGAGATGCAGAAAGGATATTTGCAGCAGGAGACAGTGGAGGGGCGTGTCTGCTCACATACACTGCTGCGATGATGAAATGTGCCGGTATGGCAAAGGGGGCAAAAGTAAAACCGGCTCAAATAGACATAAAGGCAATGGGACTTATAAGTGGAATGTTTTATACAAATAAATTTGATAAATTAGGATTGTTTCTTCCGAAATATCTTTATGGAAAAGATTATAAAAAGAGTGCATTTGCTAAGTATGTAAATCCGGAAAATAAAGAGCTGCTTAAAGCCTTGCCGCCATGTTTTCTTGTATCAAGCAGAGGTGACAATCTTAGAAAATATACACTCAACTTTTATAAAGCACTGAAACCGGTAAATACAAAAAGTGAATTGTTATATTTTAAAAAAGATAAAAAACTAACACACGCATTCAGTGTTTTTGAACCTGATTTGGCGGAAAGTTATGAAACGATGAAAAGAATGTCGGATTATTTTGCACGAATCATTGTATAGTTTGAGGATAAAATTGAAAACTAATTATTTGTTGTTCTTATAGAGTGAATAAAATTTAACATTGATTTTGCAATTATCCGAACAGTTATAATATACGGAGGTAAAGCTGTTATGGATTATAATGAAAATGAATTTAAAGAAAAAGCAAACAGAAAAGCAAGGCGTATATGGTTTGTTTTTGCGATACTTCTTTCAGCAAATTATGGTTCGGATGTATCTAAAGGATTAAATACCGCATCATATTATTTTGTATTTCTGGCACTTTGCTGGATTCCGATAATAGCCGGCGAGATATTGCTTAGAAAAAAAGGCTGGGAAACGGATTTGTATAAATATGACCTTGTTGTCGGATATGGGATTTTTTATACTTTTGTCATAAGTACGACTGAGTCACCTATAGCATTTACATATGTATTGCCGGTGACAAGTCTTTTGGTATTGTATAAGAACCGTAAATTTATGATATATTGTGGAATTGTCAATTCTATAATAATCATTATAAGTTCTGTATATCATGTAATGGGTGGTTACAATTCGGCAGCAGATATGAAAAATTACCAGCTTGAATTTTCAGCTACAGTGCTTTGTTATATATGTTATGTCATGTCGATACATCATCTTAACGAATCAGATGGTGCAATGACAAACAGTATAAAGGCTGACCTTAAACGAGTTATAACTACTGTAGAGAAAGTTAAAAAGGCAAGTAACTCTATTATGAGCGGGGTTTCCGTTGTAAGAGAGATTTCAGTTGAAAATACACATAGTGCAGGTGTTGTTGCCGATGGAATGGTTACATTGACAGATAATAACACAAAGCTTGAAAATACAACCGATTCATCGGTGGAAATGACAACTGACATAAGTTCGCAGGTAGAACGCGTGGCAGAAATGATAGAGCAGATGGTCAGCCTGACAGCAGAGTCAACAGAACACGCAAAGACAAGTTCGACAGATCTTGAGAGTCTTGTGGAGACTACTCATGCTATGACAGATCTGGCATCTGATATGGGACAGATTCTTGAAAATTTCAGGGAAGAGTTTGAAAGAGTTAAGGCTGAAACAGGCAAAATTGAAGAAATAACTGAACAGACAACATTGCTTGCATTAAACGCTTCTATAGAAGCAGCAAGAGCAGGTGAAGCAGGAAGAGGTTTTGGAGTAGTTGCACAGCAGATAAGTTCATTAAGTACGGAAACACAGTCATCATCAGGAATGATAGAGGATGCACTTATAAGGCTTCAGGAAACATCAGACAAGATGACGGCTTCTATGGAGGAGACGATAAATCTTGTTCAGGAAACATACAAGAAAGTTACAAAGACCGGGAAAAATGTTGGCAAGATAAATAATGATTCAAAACAGCTTGAAAGTCATATTCAGGAAATTGATATTGCAATGAAAGAGGTTGAAAACTCAAATCATCAGCTTGTGGATAACATGGATAGTGTATCCGGAATTGTTTCCGATATGACGGGATGTATATCATATTCAAACGAGATGAGCAGCCGTATGCTTAGTAAATATGAAGAGTCCATGACAAATATTAATGATATTGAAAAAACAGTTGAAGCTCTTATGTGTGAACTTGGTATTGGTGGTTTTATGGGAGTTGAAGATATTATGCCGGGAATGAAAGTCCAGATAACGATGGATGGTGCATCGGCAGAAGTATATCATGGTGAAGTTGAAAAGCAGAAAGACGACAGGATAGAAGTAAATCTTCCTAAATTAAATAGCGATTTGGCAAAGGATAGATTATGCAGGATGCAGATTACGGTTGGAAATGTATTATATATATGGAAAGATGCGAAAGTTGTTTCGTCAGCTTCACAAAATTCACATTTATTTGAGATACTTGTGACATCAAGACCGAAGATAAAGAACCGCAGAAAGTATCCTCGTATGGATATAAGCAATAAATGTAAGATATTTGTTGAAGAGACCGGAAAAGAGATTGATGGACAACTTGACAATATAAGTGCAAATGGTTTTGCATTGCTCACGAAAGAGTCTTATTTTAAGGAAAACAAAGGAGCAAAGATTAAGATAACCATAGAAGATTTTGATCTTCCAAAGCATAATGTTCTCGAAGGTAAAGTCATCAGGTGCTCTGAGAATGAAGGTGTGTTCATAGTGGGATGCCAGATGCCGGAGGACGACAATGAAATAAGAGAATATGTTAATAACAGTATTTAAGCAATATGCCAAAAACTCTCAGAATCTTTTGGTTCGTGATAGTTTTTGGCATATTGTTATTTTATTCTAAGATGAAGTAGACAAAAGCTGCATTGCAATGGATAGCAGGTTTCATAATATAAGAAATGCAATATCTGACTGTTACGATGCAGGATAGATACTGACAAGATTTATTGTTCTCTTAGTTGATGGTGAAGAACTTTATCTTTATACATTTCTTCGTCAGCAGCTTTTATAAAGTCATCAAGTGAAATCTCCGGAGTAGGAATCCCGGTTATTATGCCGATACTTGCACTTACATCATAAGGATGGTTATGCATTTTATTATAAATATTGATATTTTGATGAATTTTATCCCAAAAATCATTGGCATCAAGACCATCGGCGAGGGGACCTGCCATGACAAATTCATCACCGCCAAATCTTGCACAAGTCTCATCCTGAAAGCTTGAATTTATAAGTATGTTTCCTATTGCAGAGATAGCAATATCACCATCTGAATGACCATATGTGTCATTTATCTTTTTTAATCCGTTCAAATCAACAGAGATTGCGATAAAATGTTTTTCTTCATTTATGCACCGGTTAAAATCAGGCAAAACTTTTTGATAAAAACCGCGTCTGTTTAAAAGACCGGTAAGAGGATCATGTATATATTTATTTTCAAGACTGGATATAATATTTTGCTGTCTCTGGTGTACTTTCATGGTTTCAAGTGCAGTACTTACATTCATAAGAAACTGGTAGAGCTGTTCCATATTCATTTTGTCAGGTTCATACACTAAAGCCGCATATCCAATCGTATGATCCAGTACATGCAATGGAAGAAATAGTATATTATCTTCCTCTTCAAGCACGGATTCAATATTTGGCAAAAGATTTGAAGTTTCAAAGTCAGTCATTCCCTGCCATATGGTATCGTGTTTTGATAATACAACATCCATATGATTTGAATATCCGAAATGAAGTGATGCATTATCGTCCAAAATGTCGGACAATTCTTCATCTTCTGTCAGGAAATTATCAACAACGCAAAGCCAGAAACGATGGCTGAAAAAATTTTTTGCATACCGTGTGAGTTTGTCAAACATACCTTGAAATGAGGTGTTGTCGTTAAGGTCGGCAGTCATGTTTATCTGGTCTTTATTAAATTGAATCTGAGCGTCATACCTGTTGTTTAGGTTATATGAAAGGTTATTGTATTTTTTAATGCTGTCATAATGACATCCGCATGAACCGCCTATTATAACATTGGAATTTATATAGTTGGCGGCAGGAACTTCCTTATGATTAAAAATATCATTTAAAATATCAAATGCTTTTATAACTGCATTTTCATAATCATGCTGTGCGGTAGTGATAGCAGGATAGTGCTCGATAGCCTGTATCAGACCATCAAATCCGGTAATGGCTATTTCCTGTGGAAGGTCATATCCTGCATTGATAAGTGAATTGTATGCCGTGATAGCCATCGTATCATTGGCACAAGCTATTGCCTGTGGCATCGGAAGCTCACTGTTTATAAAATCTTTTATGACTTTTTTGGTTGGAATACTCCAAAATCCACCATATCCTATACGTTCTTCCTCAATAGGAATATTATGTTCTTTAAGAACTTTTTTATAAATGTCGATGCGTTCATCTGAATAGGCGTTTCCCTTTATACCGGCAATAAAATTGATGCAGGTATAATGGTGATCTTCTATAAGATGACATAATATTTTTTCAAGTGCAGTCTTATAATCAAAATTTATATTGTAGCAGCCCTCAATATAGTGGTCTATTGAAATTACCGGTATATTATTAAGTTTTGCGTGGCGAATAAGATCATCACGGACGGCAGGACATTTTATCGTTTCCGGCAATATTATCATGGCATCTATGAGTTTATAATTTATAAGGCTGAATATACAACTCTCACCTATATCGTGTTTACCCTGTGAAGCTGCTCTGTACAAATCACTAAAGGAACGGAAAAATAGTATTTTGTAGTTGTTTTTTTTGGCATATTCAGTAAAATAATTCATATAGTATTTGATGGAGTCTGAATCAATTGCAGCACAACAGACAGCTATAATGCGATTTTTAATACTTAACATTTTTCACGACCTTTCCTAAATAAAATAATATGATGCAATGAAGCAATCCGTGGTGTCCGTTGTGGGACAAAGCACATTTTGTCCATGACATCATAATATCAGTTATATAAAAATAATTTGCCGATTTACATTCTTTTATTATAATAAAAAAAAGAAAGAACTGCAACAATAATATATGAATTTTTATTTAGCAGTTAAAACGAAACGAACATATGTGCTTGAAAACATAAATATTTGGTGTTAAGATAAAAGAAATATTTATGTTGCAATGTTGATAAGATGATTTAGAAATGAGGTTTTTATGGCAAAACATGAGGAAGTTAAGAAGTATATAAAGATAAGAAAGGCATCTGAGCATAATCTTAAAGGTATTGATATTGATATTCCAAGGGATGAGTTTGTGGTTCTTACGGGACTTAGCGGTTCGGGAAAGTCATCTCTTGCATTTGATACAATCTATGCGGAGGGACAGAGAAGATATATGGAGTCTCTGTCTTCTTATGCCAGACAGTTTTTGGGGCTTATGGAAAAACCTGATGTCGAGAAGATAGAAGGACTTCCGCCGGCTATTTCTATTGATCAGAAGTCTACAAACAGAAATCCGCGTTCGACTGTAGGTACTGTTACGGAGATTTATGATTACTTCAGACTTCTCTATGCGAGAGTTGGAATACCACATTGTCCTAAGTGTGGAAAAGAGATAAAGAGACAGACGGTAGACCAGATATGTGATGAGATTATGAAGCTTGAAAAAGGCACGAGATTACAGCTCCTTGCACCTGTTGTCAGAGGTAGAAAGGGTGAACATATCAAAGTTTTGGAAAGTGCCAGAAAGAGCGGTTATGTAAGAGTTGTCGTTGACGGTCACATCTATGAACTGTCAGAGGATATAAAGTTAGAGAAAAATAAAAAGCATGATATAGAGATAATGGTTGACAGGCTTGTTGTAAGAGAGGGAATAGAAAAGAGACTTACCGATTCTATTGAAAATGTTATGAGACTTTCTGACGGGCTTCTTATAGTAGATATTCCGGGTAAAGAACAGATTAGATTCAGCCAGAGTTTTTCGTGTGCTGACTGTGGTGTGAGCATTGATGAGATAGAGCCGAGGACATTCTCTTTTAACAATCCTTTTGGTGCGTGTGAGGTATGCCACGGTATCGGTTATAAGATGGAGTTTGCCGAGGAACTTATGATACCTGATCCTTCGTTGAGTATCACAGATGGGGCACTTGTCGTAAACGGATGGCAGTCTGTTACAAACAAGACAAGCTATGCCAGATGTGTCCTTGATGCACTTGCTAAGGAGTATGGTTTTGATCTTGATACCCCTTATCAGGACCTTCCTGAAAATATCAGGCATATGCTTATGCACGGAACGGATGGCAGGAGTGTACAGGTACACTACAGAGGTCAGCGTGGCGTTGGTGTCTATGATGTTGTTTTTGAGGGAATTATCAAAAATGTCGAGAGAAGATACAGGGAGACAGCGTCAGAGAGCACCAAGAAAGAGTATGAGAGTTTTATGAGAATAACACCTTGTAAGGCTTGTAAAGGAAAAAGACTCCGCCCGGAAGCACTTGCAGTAACAGTTGGGGACAAAAATATCGCCCAGATAACTGAACTTTCAATAATAGAACTTAAAAATTACCTTGATAACCTTGAACTTACAAAAAATCAGTTAAATATAGGCAGGGTTGTACTTAAAGAGATAAAAGCAAGAGTTGGATTTCTCGTTGAGGTAGGTCTTGAGTATCTCTCACTTTCAAGATACACGGCGAGTCTTTCAGGTGGTGAAGCACAGCGTATCAGACTTGCAACGCAGATAGGTTCGGGGCTTGTAGGAGTTGCCTATATACTTGATGAGCCGAGCATAGGACTTCACCAGAGGGACAATGATAAGCTGCTCGGTGCGTTGATGAAGTTAAAAGACCTCGGAAATACACTTATCGTTGTAGAACATGACGAAGATACGATGCTTGCGGCTGACTATATAGTAGACATAGGACCTGGAGCCGGTTCACATGGCGGCAAAGTGATTGCGACTGGAACGGCAAAAGACATCATGGCTTGCAAGGAGTCGATAACAGGTGATTATTTAAGCGGCAGAAAAAAGATACCTGTTCCTGAGGTGAGAAAAGAGCCTACAGGCTGGATAAAGGTAAAAGGTGCAAAAGAAAATAATCTCAAAAATATAAATGTAGAGTTTCCGACGGGAGTTATGACCTGTGTTACGGGAGTTTCAGGTTCGGGAAAAAGTTCGCTTGTAAATGAGATACTTTACAAGTATATGGCAAAACAGTTGAATAGGGCGAGAACTATACCGGGACTTTGCAATAGTGTTGAGGGTCTTGAACAGCTTGACAAGGTTATCAATATAGACCAGTCTCCGATAGGAAGAACACCACGCTCAAATCCTGCAACTTATACAGGGGTATTTGATATGATAAGAGATTTGTTTGCCGCAACACCTGATGCAAAAGCGAAAGGATATAAAAAAGGCCGTTTCAGCTTCAATGTAAAGGGAGGAAGATGTGAAAACTGCCACGGTGATGGAATTATAAAGATAGAGATGAACTTTCTGCCGGATGTATATGTTCCTTGCGAGGTATGCGGCGGAAAGAGATACAACAGGGAAACGCTCGATGTAAAATATAAAGGCAAGAGCATATATGATGTGCTGGACATGACAGTGGAAGAAGCACTCACATTCTTTGAAGCAGTACCGACTATCAGAAGAAAGATAGAAACACTTTATGAAGTGGGACTTTCATATATAAAACTCGGTCAGCCGTCAACAACGCTTTCAGGTGGTGAAGCACAAAGAATCAAACTTGCCACAGAACTTAGCAGGAGAAGTACGGGAAAAACGGTATATGTACTTGATGAGCCGACAACAGGACTTCATTTTGCAGATGTGCACAAACTCGTTGACATATTGAGGAGACTTACAGAGAATGGCAATACCGTTATTGTGATAGAGCATAATCTTGATGTTATAAAAACAGCAGATTATATAATTGACTTAGGTCCTGAGGGAGGAGCAAAAGGTGGAACAGTCATAGCAAAGGGCACACCTGAAAAGGTGGCAAAAAGCAAGAAGTCTTATACAGGGGCATTTATAAAGAAGATGCTTGAGAGGTGATTGCGAATATCAGCTTACCTGACAGATTATGATGGTTTTGCAAATGCTTAGTGGGAGATAAAAAGTGGAGAGGAGATATGCTTATGGATAAGAAAACTGACAACTCATTTTTTGCCATGCTGTCGAGGATGAAATATATTGAAAGATGGGCATTGATGCGTAATTCGCTTAGGGAGAATGTCAGTGAACATTCTCTCGAAACAGCGATGGTTGCTCATGCTCTAGCCATTATAGGAAATTGCAGGCTCGGTATGGACTATGATATTGAGCATATAGCGTTGCTTGCAATGTATCACGATTGTACGGAGATTATTACCGGAGATATGCCGACACCAGTTAAATATTACAACACTGAAATAAAAGATGCCTATAAGGAGATTGAGGTAAATGCGGCGAAAAATCTTCTTTCAAGACTTCCTGAGGATATGGCTTTGGAGTATGAAAAATATCTTTTGCCAAAAGAGGATGCATCAGTTAGGAGACTTATAAAAGCGGCAGATAAAATATCGGCTCTTATCAAGTGCATAGAGGAAGAAAAAACAGGAAACAGAGAGTTTAATCATGCGAGAGAGTCAACTTTTAAGGCGATAAGAGAATTAGAGTGCAAAGAAGCTGAGATATTCTGTGAGGAGTTTGTGCCGGAGTATGAAAAGACGCTGGATGAGTTGAACTGAGAATGAGTATTTACACACTTCCAGTGCGTAGAATACTAAGCGGTAGGAAAAGTAAAGGTGATTGACGATTATATTTGAGTCAATTATAATATATCTGATTATGTGAACTAATAATGTACTCTCGGTATCTTCTCAAAACGAGTCATTTCGGCTGCATTTCCGATATACTGTTTCCATTTTCTCGTCGTACACACCGTGTACGCACTGCGAAAATGTCATTGTATATCAAAAATCCATCTCGAAATTCTTCGTTCAGAAGATTCCGAGAGTACATAATATAGGATAGGAGTGAATTATGAAAATATCTGTAAGTAACATAGGTCTGATAAATCGTGCCGATATTGAACTGGATGGAATAACTGTCATTGGCAGGGATTTTTGGAAGAATATGAAAAGAAATGCCGTTTGATTAATGATTAAGTAAGAAAAACTCTATGAAAAACACAGAAAATGAGGTATATTATGGAACAGGACGAGATATATGGAGAATTTGCCTATGTCTATGATGAGTTCATGGATAACATTCCCTATGAACAGTGGCATGATTATCTTCATGGTTTATTGATAAAATATGGTGTTACAGACGGAATAGTGGCAGATCTTGCCTGTGGTACCGGTACAATGACAAAGTTGCTTGCAGATGACGGGTATGATATGATAGGTGTCGATATGTCATATGAGATGCTTGAGGTTGCAAGGCAGAAGTATTGCTGTCAGGATTTTGATGAAATGACAGATGAAAGTGAAAGTAAGTCTGATAATTTGAAGGATGCTATGGAGGATAACGCACAGGAGCAGGAAACAGGCGAGAGTAAAAATGAGATACTGTTTTTAAATCAGGATATGCGTGAACTTGACCTTTTTGGTACGGCTGCTGCTATGGTGTGTGTCTGTGACGGGATGAATTATATTACGGATGAAAATGATCTGCTTAAGGTTTTTGAAAAAGTAAAGATTTTTCTTGATTATGGAGGGATTTTTATTTTTGACATGAAAACGAGACATTTTTATGAGAATATACTCGGCAGCAGGACGATTGCAGAGAACAGAGAGGATGCAAGTTTTATATGGGAAAATGAATTTCATAAAGATACAGGTATCAATGAGTATCTGCTTACGATATATAGTCTTGTTGATGATGAGAACGACCTTTTTGAAAGGTCGGAAGAAATTCATCACCAGAGGGCATATGATATTAAGTTTGTAAGAGATTGTCTTGAAAAGGCGGGGCTTTCATGTCTTGAAGTTTATGACGCTTTCACGGAAAATGCGGCGAAAGAGGACAGCGAGAGGATTTATTTCGTGGCACAGCGACCTGAAAAAAAGACTATTTCAGCGTAAAATGAGAACTAATAAGTAACAGTTCAGCCATAAAAAGATACTTAACAATACAATGAATAAGCTTATTGTATTGACAAATATCATTTTATTGTTCACCAGTTACAGATAAATATAAATGGATACTACTGATTAAAAAGTTCAAAAATATCATCAGAAACGGAGATTAAAAATGAGTGAATATAAAGATTATATAGTTAGGGCAACAGCGGCAGACCATCAGCTTAGAGCGTTTGCGGTTACGAGTAAGGATATTGTTGAGAAAGCAAGGGAAATACATAACACAAGTCCGGTTGCAACAGCGGCTATCGGCAGACTTCTTACGGCAGCTTCAATGATGGGAAGTATGATGAAAGGTGAAAAAGATGTACTCACACTTCAGATAGAATGTGGTGGTCCTATCGGCGGCATAACTGTTACGGCTGACTCAAACGCAGATGTAAAGGGATATGTAAACAATCCGAATGTTATACTTCCTCCAAATGCACAGGGAAAGCTTGATGTTTCGGGTGCACTCGGACCGGGATTTTTAAATGTTATAAAAGATATAGGTCTTAGAGAGCCTTACAATGGACAGACACATCTTGTATCAGGTGAGATAGCAGAAGACCTGACATATTATTTTGCAACATCTGAGCAGGTTCCGTCTTCGGTGGGTCTTGGAGTTCTTATGGATAAGGATAATCATGTGCGTCAGGCAGGAGGTTTTATAATTCAGGTTATGCCGGACACAGATGATGAGGTTATTGACAAGCTGGAGGCAAGACTTGGCGAAGTTCATTCTGTTACAGAGATGCTTGATAAGGGCATGACTCCTGAGGATATTTTGAATTATGTACTTGAGGGAATGGATGTGGAGATACTTGAAACTCTACCTACGCAGTATAAATGTGACTGTTCGTTCGAGCGGGTATCAAAGGTTATAGCAAGTCTGGGAAAAAAAGAACTGCAGGAAATGATAGATGACGGTAAGCCGGTAGAAGTTAATTGTCAGTTCTGCGGCTCACATTATAAATTTGATACGGAGCAGTTGAAAGAGTTTATAAAATAACTGTTTTAGATTAAGCAAACAGGCAGAAAAAATATATTAAAAGTATTGTGATAATCAAGCAGATAATGATTATGAGATACATGAAACGACTGAGAGATATACAGCGTAGATTAAGGAGATAATGTTCAGATGTCTTTAAAGCCTTTAAAAAAGAAAAAATATATACTTTTTACAGTTACATTTATTTGCTTTTTACTTTTTTTGAATCCGGGTAAGAGTCACAAAGAGCTTAAGGCAGATGCGATAGGTGTCGTAAATGTGAACGGGTATTTAAATGTACGAAAAGGACCGGGGATAGCTTATGCTAAATTACAGGCAGGCGGAACATCAGTTGTGCTGTCAAATGGACAGAAGGTTATCGTTATTGAAAAAAATGGAGACTGGTATCATATTAAATTTACGCAAAACAGTAGAAATCTCAACGGTTATGTAAATAAAAAATATTTAAAATTTAAAACAGGTAAAACATATACTTCAATAGTAGGATATGTGTCTTCTGAGACAAATGTAAGAAAAAATCTTAATGCAAAAAAGGAATATCTTACAAAAGATGGCAAAAAAATCACACTTCCTTCAAAAAGAAAAGTTAGAATATACATTGAAAAAAAATCCGGAGTGAAAAGATGGTATTATGCTTTATTTGTATATGAGGGAACATCTTATAAGGGATATATAGCAGCAGAAAATGTGAATGTTTCATATGGGACAGGACTTCCGGGAATATCAAAGAGCAGTAGAAATCTTAATATGTTAAAAACACCGGGAAAGGCTATTGTTATTACCAATTCATCAGGCAGAGAAATAGTTGTAAAAAATGGTGACCAGTTTGTTATTTTAGGGGAAAAGACGGTCGTATCAAAAAGATATTTTAAGGTGAAATTCATATCGGCAAAGATAACACATACAGGGTATATTTTGGCTGACAATGTATATTTTCAGATAATCAAAGGGAAAAGTGCAAGTGCAACAAAAAAACCTGCAGTGACAAAGAAACCGACAGTGACAGCTAAACCTTCAAAGAAGCCTGATGCAACGGCAGCACCTAAAGTGACGGAAAAGCCGACAGCTGCACCTGAAACTAATGCTGAATTTAAGAAAAATCTGAAAAAGGCAGGATTTCCGGATGATTATATAACGGAACTTGTAAAACTTCATGAGAAATATCCATGTTGGGAGTTTAAGCCTTATAAGACCGGTTTAAAATGGTCTACGGTCATAAATAATGAGTCAAAGGTAGGGCTTAATCTTTTGAGTATAAATAAGTCATATGCGTGGAAATCGACAGAAGCAAAGGCTTATGACTGGACAAAGGACAGGTATATACCATACGATGGAAGTACCTGGGTTACGGCATCAAAAAAAGCGGTAAAATATTATATGGATCCGCGAAATTTCCTTGATGAAAGAGGAATTTTCCAGTTTGAGAGTCTTGAGTATCAGAGGGGAAGTCAGACACAGTCGGGTGTTGAAAATATCTTAAAAAATACACCTATGTATAATAAAAAATATACATATAAGAGCAGCGGCAAAAATGTGAGTGTCAAATATTCAAAAACATTTATGACGGCTGCAAAAAAATCTAAGGTAAGTCCTTATCATCTTGCGTCACGAGTGAAGCAGGAGGTTGTAATAAATGCAAATAAAATGAGCAGCTCGGTATCTGGAACTGTATCCGGATATAAAGGAATATACAATTTTTATAATATCGGTGCAAATAACAGTGTTGTTGCCGGAGGTGCAGTGGCAAACGGATTGAAATGGGCGAAAACGGGAAAGACCTATCTTCGCCCGTGGAATAACAGATACAAGTCATTAGTCGGCGGTGCACAGTATATAGGAAAAAATTATATAAATATGGGACAGAATACTCTGTACCTTGAAAAATTTAATGTCACAGCTAAAAACAGGTATAATCATCAGTATATGGGAAATATAGAAGCACCAAACAATGAGGCGACAAAAACAGTTGCGGCTTATGGTGTGATAGACAAAAATATGTCGATGGTATTTTCAATACCGGTGTATGATAATATGCCTGAGGAAGCATGTGATGTTCCGTCCGGTGGCAAGAATCCAAACAATTATCTGAGTACGCTTTATATTAAAGATCATGCGTTTGACAGTAAGTTTGTGCTTGGAGATAACGGAACAAAGACATATACACTTACGGTGAACAACAGTGTTTCAAGTGTAAAGATATGTGCTTCAAAGGTAAGCAAACATTCGACGATGACAGGCACAGGAATAAAGAGCCTTGAAGTCGGGACAAATACTTTCTATGTAAAAGTGAAATCTGAAAGCAGAAATACAAGAAAATACAAAATTGTTGTGACACGAAAATAGATGATATTGTATTAGTGGTGGCAGGGGTGATTTGATTGAAAAAAGAAAGAAAAACTAATATATTTTATAAGTTTGCATTTGCATTATTTTTTTTAATGGTATGCATAAATACCAAAGCTGTAAATGTGAGTGCGGCAAGTGCTGAGGTGTCGGTAAGGGCATCATCCGGTCAGGTTTCAAAAGGGGATATAGTTTATGTGATAATCACGGTAAATTCATCTGATGCCATGAGTGGCTTTGAGGGCAGTTTTTCTTATGACAGCAGGGTCCTTCAGTATATGACAGGCGGGAGTGTTGCAAGTGGCAATGACAACCGGTTTCAAATAGAAGATACAGGCAGGGAGACCGGGGTGAACAGTCTTAAATATTCCATTAAGTTTGTCGCAAGAAAAGAGGGCAGTACATCAATAGAATTAAAACAGCCATATGCAGTATATAATTCAGAAGATTCTTCAAAGATGTCAGTATCTTCCGACACACTTAATATAATGGTTAAGAGTAAGAGTGCTAAAAAAGCGGATGCACCCCAAAAAAATGACAATAAAGAGCCTGACGGTAAAGAACCGGCAGGGACAGAAAAACCTTACGATGGCAAAAAAAATAATGATGAGTCTGCGAAAGATGATATAAAGCCGAGTGAAAGTCCGAAACCTAAAACGAAAAAGAAAAAAATAAACGCTGATGATAAAAAAAATACTACTAAAGATGCGGTTAAGAGTGTGACCGCAACATATCAGAACAGCGTTATAACCATTCATTATAATGAAGAATATAAGGTTGTTCCGCTAGAGAATGACAAGGATATTCCGACAGGGTTTGGAAAAACAGAGATAGTTCTAAGTGGTCATGTCATAACGGCATATGCCACCGAAGATAATCTTGAGCATAAATTTGTACTTATATATTGTAAATGCGGAAGACAGGAGCCGGAGTTTTATCTGTATGATACGGAAAATGACAGCTTTATGCCCTATGATAAAGTAAAAGCATGGTACAAAGAAAGTATCGGAAATACTGTTGTAGGTTCAGATTCTGTCAGTGAAACAAAATTAAAGACGATGAAATATATTGTGGGAATAATGGTTATCATATGTCTGTTGATGTTTATAGGAATGATAACAATATATTTGCATTATCGGCAGAATAATAATATTATAAGTGCATATGGTGGTATTTCAGACGGCAGTGCCGGTGGTATTGATAATGCCGGAACTGTTGACAGCACAGATACAATAGAATATATGGGAAAGATAAAACACACATATGGTGAAAATATGCCGAAATTTGACAGTCTAAAAGATGGTATGTCAAAAAAAGATGTATCAGGAACAGATATATCAGAAAAAGAGATGTTGGGAGATAATAACGAAAAAACAGATTTGGATTTGTTTGAGGAAAAAAGTAACAACATTACGCATTATTGGCATAGAGAATGAGAGTAAAAATTATGAAATAAGAAAGCCGTATAGCAGCGGTTGACAGCCTGTTTACAGATTTATGGATATAAGAAATTAAAGACTTAGCTGTTGCAGGCAGACTAATAAAATGAAGGAGTTTTGAGCGTATGCGAAATAAATTTACCAAAAGTGCACAAAAAGCACTTGATAATTCGTTGAGTGTCGCAAAATCATTTGGACACGGTTATATTGGAACTGAACATCTGCTTATAGCACTTGTAAAAACTAAGGGTGTTGCAGCAGAGGTTATGCGTGAGAACGGAGTGGAGGAAGAAAAACTCAGGGTTCTTATAGAGGAAATGATTGAAACAGGCGAGGGAGTAGCGGTGGCAGAAAGACCGCAATATACACCAAGAGCCAGAAAGATTATTGAAAACAGCATAACCGAGGCGGAGAGATTAGGCTCAGCTCAGGCGGGAACAGAGCATATCCTTATTGCAATGCTTAAAGAGACGGAGTGTCTTGGAGTAAGACTTCTCAATACGAGAGGGATAAATGTCCAGAAACTCTATGTGGATCTTCTTACGGCGACGGGGCAGGATGTAAACAGTGCCAAAAATGAGTATATGATGCAGAAAAGCAGAAGGAATAAATCTGCAACACCGATGCTTGACCAGTACAGCAGAAATCTTACCGAGTATGCAAAAGACGGAAAACTTGATCCGGTCATAGGCAGGGACAGAGAGATTACAAGACTTATAGAGATACTTAGCAGAAGAACAAAGAACAACCCGTGTCTTGTCGGAGAACCGGGTGTCGGAAAGACGGCAGTAGTTGAGGGACTTGCACAAAAGATTGCGGTAGGTGATGTGCCTGATATTATTAAGGACAAAAAGGTGCTCACACTTGATCTTTCAGGAATGGTCGCAGGTTCAAAATACAGAGGAGAGTTTGAGGAGAGGATAAAAAGGGCTGTAAGAGAAGTTACACAGTCGGGAAATATTCTTTTATTTATAGATGAGATACACACTATTATAGGAGCAGGTGGTGCAGAGGGTGCACTTGATGCGGCAAACATATTAAAGCCGTCACTTGCAAGAGGTGAACTTCAGCTTATCGGAGCAACAACGCTAGACGAGTACCGCAAGTATATAGAAAAAGATGCAGCTTTAGAACGCCGTTTTCAGCCGGTAGATGTAAGTGAGCCGGACACGGAGGAGACTATTGCGATACTTGCAGGTCTTAAAGAGAGATATGAGGAGCACCACGGAGTAAAGATAAGTGACAGTGCCATAGTATCGGCAGTAAAAATGTCTGAGAGATATGTAAATGACAGATTTCTTCCTGACAAGGCGATAGATGTTATTGACGAGGCGGGGGCTAGAGTTAGTCTTAGCAGATACCTTTCAACACCTGAGCTCCGTGAGCTTGAAGAAGATATATTAAGGTGGGAAAAAGAAAAAGAGGATGCCATTAGAAATGAAGATTATGCCCATGCCGGAGAGCTAAAGAAAATGCAGTCTGATGCAGAAAAAAGACTTGAAAAACTTCGCACTGACATAGAGAAAGAGAAAAACAGAAAAGAAGTATGTGTGGATGAAAATGATGTGGCAGCGGTTATCGCCGACTGGACAAAAATACCGGTTCAAAAGCTTCAGGAGGAAGAGACAGAGCGTCTAAAAAAACTTGAGAGCATACTTCATGAGAGAGTAGTCGGACAGGAAGAAGCTATCGAAGCAGTATCAAAAGCTGTGAGACGAGGAAGGGTAGGGCTTAAAGATCCGAACAGACCGATAGGCTCATTCCTTTTCTTAGGACCAACAGGTGTAGGAAAAACGGAACTTTCAAAGGCACTTGCTGAAGCTGTATTTGGAAAAGAAAATGAGATAATAAGAGTTGATATGTCCGAATATATGGAGAAACACAGTGTTTCAAAAATGATTGGTTCACCTCCGGGATATGTAGGATATGAAGAGGGTGGTCAGTTAAGCGAAAAAGTGAGGAGACATCCTTATTCAGTCGTACTCTTTGACGAAATCGAAAAGGCTCATCCTGATGTATTTAACATTCTTCTTCAAATACTTGAAGATGGTCATGTTACGGATGCACAGGGAAGAAAGGTAAGTTTTAAGAATACTATCATCATTATGACTTCAAATGCAGGTGCACAGCGTATAGTATCGCCTAGCCGCCTTGGTTTTGGTACTGACGACAGTGAGGAAGCCGATTACAAAAAGATGAAAGAGGGCGTTATGGATGAAGTAAAGAAAATCTTCAAGCCTGAGTTTATAAACAGAATTGATGAAGTACTTGTATTCCATATGCTCACAAAAGAAAATCTCAAAGAGATAGTAAGAATACTGCTCAGAAACCTTAGCAGCAGAACCAATGCACAGATGCGTATAAATCTTGCTGTATCAGAGAAAGCAGTAGAATATATTGCAGACAAAGGATTTGACAAAAATTATGGTGCAAGACCTATAAGAAGAGCAATACAGACAGAGATAGAAGATCTTCTTGCAGATAAACTTCTTGCAGGAGAAGTTAAGGCGGGAGAGGAAGTAAATGTTGATTATGATGAAACTGAGAAAAAGATAATCATATCAGTGGGACAGTAGAAAATAGCTGCAGCTTCAAACAAATCGATTTGTTTTAGACAACTTGACAACGGAAATCAAAATTATAAAAAAGTGATAACAGTTCAGCCTTCCATTTATTACATTCATAAATCTGCCGGTAAAATGTCAGTCGCTGCTACGCAGCTTATGTTTACCTCATGTAATAAATGAAAGGCTATTCTACCATAAAAATATAATCAGCAATACAATGAGCAAGCTCAGATATTACCGATTATATTTTTATGGCTGAACTTGTTACAAAAAAGTGACTAAAATCCGATATATTTTTTTGCAAATTGCAACAAAATGTGATATTCTAAGAGTAAATCAGTAACAGTTCAGTCATAAGAGAAATGATGAATTGTTACTTAAAACAAAATACAATAAGCGGAAAGAAAATATGAGTGAAACGCTTATTCATTCCGCATAATTATTTCGTCAAAATAAAAGGACATAGGAGGAAAAATTATGGCTGTTATAAAGGAATTGATTCGCAAGGAGAACGACGGAACATTAAGCTTTGGAAATTTTGAATTTGACACAAAACAGAAGAAATCTGATTTTGAGTATGAGGGAGATTTATATAAGGTAAAGACATTTAAAGAGATAACAAAACTTGAGAAAAACGGATTGTTCGTTTATGAATCAGTACCGGGAACTGTTGTAACTGAGATGAAGAATACTGATAGTGAAATGAGTTTCATGGTAGAGGGCTGGGAGGACAGTTCTATTACGGTTGAGCTTGAGCCTGATACAGAATATAAAGTATTTGTAGATGGTACAAATATCGGTAAAATGAAGTCAAATCTTGCTGGAAAGATTAGTGTAAGTATAGAGGTAGAGCCTGAAAAGCAGTATAAGATTCAGGTTGTTAAGTTGTAATATTTATAAACTTGCCAAGTAGTGTAATATGACACAATAATCATAGCTGTTCACGCATAAGTGTGGACAGCAGCCGATAATGAGGATAAGTATGGCAAAATCTAAAAAAAAGACAGTTTTTTTCTGTAAGCAGTGCGGATATGAATCATCTAAGTGGCTTGGACAGTGTCCCGGATGTCATGAGTGGGATTCATTTGTTGAAGAACCAGTTGCAAAAGCGGTACCGGGAGTTTCGGGTACCGTTTCTGCGACTAAAAAGGATGCAGTTCCGACGCTGCTTTCTAATGTTACCACAGATGATGAAAACAGAATAAGTACAAAAATATCAGAGATGGACAGAGTTCTCGGAGGAGGTATTGTTGTTGGTTCGCTTGTGCTCGTGGGAGGTGATCCCGGCATAGGAAAATCAACACTTTTGCTTCAGATGTGCAGAAATCTTTCGGATGAGGGTAAAAAAGTTCTCTATGTATCAGGTGAGGAATCACTTCGCCAGATAAAAATGAGAGCAGAGAGACTTGGAACATTTTCTAGAGACATTTCCATATTGTGTGAGACGGATCTTGATATAATATCAAACAGCATAACTGACATGATGCCTGATGTTGTCATAATAGACTCGATACAAACTATGTATAGGGAAGATGTAGGCTCTGCACCAGGAAGCGTAAGCCAGGTAAGGGAAGCTACAAGTATTCTTATGAGGATAGCAAAGGGGCTTCATATAACGGTATTTATCGTCGGCCATGTTACAAAAGAAGGTGTGGTGGCAGGTCCGAGGGTTCTCGAACATATGGTAGATACGGTGCTTTATTTTGAGGGAGACGGTGGTGCATCGTTCAGATTTTTAAGAGGAGTAAAGAACAGATTTGGTTCGACAAATGAGATCGGTGTATTTGAGATGCGTGCAGATGGGCTTAGGGAAGTTTTAAATCCATCTGAATATATGCTTCAGGGAAAGCCTGAAAATGAAGCCGGGTCGGTTGTTGCGTGTTCTATAGAGGGGACAAGACCGATACTTGTTGAGGTACAGGCACTTGTGTGCCGCACTAATTTTAATATGCCTAGAAGAACATCAGCGGGTACTGATTATAACAGGGTAAATCTTCTATTGGCAGTAATGGAAAAAAGGATAGGGCTGCATCTGGGCGACTGCGACGCATATATAAATGTCGCAGGAGGTATGAGGATAAATGAGCCTGCACTTGACATGGGCATAGTTCTTGCTGTTCTTTCAAGTTATAAAAATATAGCTATTGACAGTAAGACGATATGTTTTGGCGAGGTTGGACTTGTAGGCGAGGTAAGAGCAGTAAACCAGGCAGAGCAGAGAGTTCTCGAAGCTGCAAAACTTGGTTTTGACAGATGTATTATGCCTAAAGTAAATTGTGAAAGTTTAAGTATTGACAGTTCACAGTTAAAAGGGATGAAACTTGTAGGAGTTAAGAGTATATATGAATTGCTGGAGGAAATATAAATGGAGTTGAAGGAAACAGAAAAAACTACGGAAGTTGTATTGGAGAGAATGGAAAATACAATGATGAATCTTGAACAGATGTCATTTGATTCAATAAATATAACTGACCGTATAGTTACATTACTTAGTGATGCCAGAGAACTGTTTGCAGCTTTCAAGACAGGTGATGAAAAAGATAAAGAAGAAGCATTACAGGGAGTTGAAAGCATTTTTAATCAGCTTTTGGAGACTTCATTTGAAGTAAACAATGTATCTCATGAATTGGAAAAAGAAACTGTAATTACCCCTTTGTTTATGGTTAAATTCGTAACTTTTTTACCTTTAGCTGTCGCTCCTGTCAGCGTACATTCTCCTCCACCTGTTATCTGGTATTTGAATTTGCCTACGGTAACATTTCTTTTATATGGTGTTGTTGCAAGTGTTATATATTTTTCGATATACAAATCACTTTTTCTTAAATTTGATTTATCATAGCCCTTTACACCAAATGTTTTAGCATCTTCAAGATAACAGTAAACATTCTGCTGTTTGCTGCCGCTGTCCATCCATGTAAGGTCAACACCGTAATATTTCTTACCCACTTTTACATAGTTCCATTCATGACCGCCTTCAGCATCTCCCCCTACATTTACACAGTCAATTCCAAAGTAATTGCACATCATTTTGAATGTATAAGCATATCCGACACAGACACATTCATGTTTTTCTGACTGATTGATTACATATGCCACATCACGGTATTTTGATGAATAGTTGCCGTTTTTGTCTTTATCTTCTGTATATGCAAGATTAGCACATATTACTCTTGCGATATTATCAAGCGTATCTGCTGTTGTCTTACCTTTTTTTACTTTTTTGAGTAAGTTTTGGTATCTGTCTGAGTTTTCAACAGTATTAAAGTTTCTGATTACCTCACTTGCATTATAATCATATGAAGGGTGCATATAACAATATGTTCTTCCATTTGACCCGGCAGCCATATTTACACCGCAGCCCCTCATCCATGAAAGTTCCGGATGGTCTTCCGTAAAACAGGTATATACATTAAACAAACCTAAGCCGTCACCTGTATTGATGGAGAATTTAATGCCTTTATTGACATTTTTTCCATCATGGTAATAGTTCCACATTGCTTTATAAAGACATCTGCCGGCAGCATCATCTATAGCCAGATAATTCTCACCTATCGCTTTTGTTTTAAACCATGCGATTTTTGCTTCAGGTTTTTCCAGTGTTACATTTTCATCAAGAAGCGTATATGAGTCTAAATCATTTGGGTCAACATCCCAATCCTCATTTACGGTTACATCTTTCTGATATGAAATAGTCTTTTCATTCTTTTTATACTGAGCGTAAAGCACTGTATCTGTTGCGAGCTTCACTTCATCTGTTTCTACGACAAACTCTTTATCCTTTGTAGTCCATCCTAAAAATGTGTACCCATCTTTTTCTACTACCGGGAGTGTGCCGTAATACTGTAAGTCTGTATCTATACTGTATTTTACACTCTTATAGTATCTGTCATTTTCTGTTGCAAGTTCCTCATAACCACTCTTAAATGAACCGCCGTCAGCGTCAAAGAATACTTTGTGAGTTCCACCTGTCCATATCGGCTCAAGTGTTATATCGTCAGGATAATCAACTTTGCTGCCCTCTTTTACTGTCACACCCTCATATCCTGCTGTTGTAATCTTCCACTCTGAACTTGCGTTGCAGCCTGATTTGTAAACTTTAGGAAGTTTTATCGTTTCTCCGAATGTCTCTTTGATTGTGTTGTTTGTCTCATCAAAGAACTCATCATTGATATTGCTGTCTTTTGCAAGTGTACCGCCATCAAGCTTGAATGTATAACTGTAAACTGCACCGTTCCATTTTGCATAGAATTTCATGTCCTTACTTTCAGATTTTTTGGTCTGTGTATAAACATCACCTAAAAGCTCTGCATTGTCATACCATCCTTTGAAAACATATCCCGGCTTTGTTACATTGTATGGAAGTCCCTCTGAGTCACCTAAAAGGTGTCTGTAATTGACATTATCATCATTTATCGTACCGCCGTTTGTCTCATATGAGATTGTTGAACTGTCCGTATTCCATGCAGCAGTAAGTTTCATATCCTTGTAAGTGCCTTTGCTTATTTTTGTGATAACTTCGTTGTCCTCAGTAACCCAGCCTTTAAAGGTATGTCCTTCCCATGTTGGAACATTGAGTTCTACATCTTCATTAACATTAAATGTCTGGCTTTCCTTATCAAATGTGCCACCGTTATTTTTAGCACTACCTAAATTGTAATAAATAGTGTATGTATTAAGTGTCCATCTCGCATAGAAAGTAACATCTTCTGATACCGTGGCATCAACTGTTTTGTATGTTGCTGTTGTAAAGTTTTCATCCATGTACCAGCCTTTGAAATCATAACCGTTCTTTACAGGAGTGTTGAATTTTATCTGAGCTGTTCCATATTTGTGAATTGTCGGATAAGTTTCATTATCTTTTGCCTTATGTCCACCGTTGAAATTAAATGAGATTTTGTAAGTTTTAGCAGACCATTTTGCCGCAAAAGTTCTATCTCCTGAAGAACCTTTCTCAATCTTTGTTACAACTTCATTTGTCTTGTCATTTTCATACTCATACCAGCCTTTAAAGTTATAACCGTATCTGTTAAAAGATGATGCACTCTCAACAGGGAGTGAAAATTCCTTGCCATATTCATAAGAAGTAGCAATGTACTCGTTGCTGTCATCATCGGAATAAGCATGAGTATCTTTGCTGAGTCCTGCTATTGTCATTTCATTTTTGCCATTACTGTTGACATTTACACAGTTGTAAAACTTAACTGAATAAATCTTACCCTGAAATCTTGAATAGATAGTTGTAGTCTCATTCTTAACTGAAAAATCAGCAACATTCTTTGTGCTTAACTCACCTTTTTCGTTAAAAAGCTGCTTTGAACCGATATAAAATCCTTTAAAAGTGTATTTGCTATTGTTGTCAGAAGATGTAGTGTATGCTTTATTAACTGTTGTCTTAATACCACTGTTACCTGCAATCATTTCATTAGTGAGATATACATAAGAAGAATATACACCGTCACCGGCAAGATTAGGAGTATTTGTAACCTTGCTGTCTGAATACAAATCACTGCCATCTGTAGAGAAAACCGCTTTAAAAGAAGTATCAGAAGCAGGAAAATCGCATCCGTAAGGGATTGTTTTTCCACTTTTCTTATAATCACCATATGAAATAAATTTTGTTGAAGCATAATCTCTTGCAGCAGAATTTTTGTAAGAAATAATATTTGTGCCACTAAATCCACTTACATTTCCACCAAAAGAAGTATTAGGATTTAATACAAATAATTTTACATCTGTCATATTTCCTGCAAAGGCTGACTCGCCGATAGCGAGACAGTTTTTTGGAGTGATAACATTTTCAAGCATATTGCAACTATAAAAAGCATAATTACCAATAGTCTGAACACTTCCAAGTGACACACTTTCAATACCACTGCAACTATAAAAAGCATAATTACCAATAGTCTGAACATTTCCAAGTGACACGCTTTTAATACTACTGCAACTATAAAAAGCATAATTACCAATAGTCTGAACATTTCCAAGTGACACGCTTTTAATACTACCGCAGTTACAAAAAGCATAATCCCTGATAACTGAAACTTTATTCATCGTTACGCTTGCAAGTTTTCTTATATTTGTGCTTGAATTTACATTATCAAGACCATTACTAAAAGCATAATCATTTACAGTTGTCACACTGTCAGGCAGTGTAATTGCAAAACCTTTATTTTTGCTTAAATCATCATAAACATTTTTCAGATTACCGCCATTAAAAGTATCATCACAGATAAAAGGCTTACCTTTTCCACCGCCGATGCCAGCTATTGTGAGGTCTTTGATTTTTTCTGGAATTGTAATAGTTGCAGGACATTTGATACTATTTGTATTTGATGTCTGTTCAATTTTTACAATACGAAAATCATTGATTTTGTCATTTGATGTTGTGTCATACTGATAAGTAGCCATATATTTATTTCCATTATTAGAAAATTCAAATGTACCACCACTGGCTTTTCCAAAGTTCACGACCATAATAACACTAAGGATAAGAAGAGCCGTAAGTATAATCATTGACGCAATCTGTTTTTCGTTCTTAAAATTTGTTTTCATAATGAAATCTCCTCGTCATAAAATGTACTTTTTCTGTTATTTTGATAACTCTCTGTCATCGGGATAACTTTTTGTTATCGGGATGACTCTCTGTCATCTTATATATACACTATGACACATTTATATTTAAAGATAAAATTCTCACAATGGAATCGTTTGATTTCGAGCCAAAAAATATACAAATTTTCCGTGTATAAATGTAATATTTTTATGTATATGTCACAAAACAAAATATAAGCTACAAGAAAGTAGCTTATATAATAAGTAAAATATTGAATTTATATTTATCGGCGGCAAAACAACGCTTTCTGTTCCGGGTTGAGCTGTTAGCAATGAAATTTGACTCCTTAAATAAGGAAACATTATCGCAACTGCATTTTTAGAAAGAATATTTTTTATTTCTTCTTCATTATGAA